>OLRF01003029.1_pt1 | contig 13733 bp, 6 predicted proteins | sample 1672061 | NCBI WGS metagenome assembly OLRF01 (sample SAMEA3136641, study PRJEB25190) | human gut metagenome | reverse complement strand
GTCAACCAGCCGAATGACCTCGTATTCGTCCAGCGTCAGCAGGATCGGCTCGGTATTCTCGCACCCGTTGGGACAGAATGTATCGACCTGTGGTACGCCACAAATTCGACGGCACCGTGGCGGTCTTGGCATGGGAGCTTTCTTCCCTTTGTATTTGGTATATTCCGATTATAGCACTTTGAGCAGAAAAAGACAATTTTTTCAAAAGCTGCTACATTTTCCTTCCTCATATGTGTACTGGCTGATATTCGGTGTCGAAGACTACGTGTGAGGCATTGTCTCCCTCAATTCATCCTGCCTCCGTCATCTCTGCGTCACTTGCTGGTTAGCAATAACCAAAGCGCAATTCTTTTGGAATGGTGCAAAAAAGCGGTGGAGAACAAGCTCCACCGCCCAAAATGCTTAGACCTTGAATTCTGAAATTGCTCTCCAGAACTCAATCAGCAAGACCTGATAGAGATCTTCATCCACGCGACCGTTCACGCGGCTGCATTTGTTCAGGAGCGATTCATACCGAACAAACAACTTTTCCACAGCGTCCTCATCACCGCGCTTTGCGCGCAGAAGCAAATCCTTGAAACCTTCCATAGTATTATTCCTCCATCGCATTGCGAATCTTGTCGCGGGCATTCTTGTGATGCGTGCTTACGGTACTATCATCTACCTTCAACTTGGCTGCGGTCTCCCGCACGGAAAGATGATCTACATATAAGGAAATCATAACCTCGCACTCTTTCGGCGTCAGCTTGTGCAGGTACTTTTTGATTCCTTCCCACATCAGCTTGGACTCGACGCTTTCCTCAATCGGGTTCATCAGGCGTCTATACACTGTGTCTACCTGGTCACGGCATTCCTCAATGGAAATCTCATGCTTTGCCTTAACCATCAGTGCACGAATGTAAGAAGCGCGCCGGGCATACAACACCTTGGTCATGAACTTTGTAAAGCGTGCAGCCAGTTGCGCGTCCTCGCCACTAAACCATAGCTTATTTTTCTTTGCCATCGTAAACCTCCTGAATTTTGGGTTTCATTGAATAGACCTCAAAATTTGGAGGTGCGCGGGTCAGGTGAGAGCTACGACAACAACGCCTTAAACTCAAAAAAGGAACGCAAAAAAGGCCCGACAGCCGTTGTGGCTGTCGGGCCAAAAACAATCTGTAATTGTCTTTATAACCGATTACTTATCGTTTCTTTTCTTGCAGACAAATACAACTGCAAGACCGAGCAGGGATGCCACCAGAAGCACGACGTACAGCGTGGGGTTGGAGGTATCGCCCGTTTGCGGCATTGCCGTTATGGTGGACGGCTTTGAAGTGCTTGCCGGTGTGGGGGCCGGTGTGGGAGCAGCAACTTCGTTCTTCTTGGTTTCGCTGCCGTTTGAACTGTTGTTGCTGCCCGGATTGCTGCCGCTGCTCGGCACGGCGGTGTCCTTATAGGCGATCGCGTAGTCGGAGAAGCGGTCGGTCTTAAAGGTCAGCGTCTTGCTGGCTGCGTCAAACGCGGCATCCAGCACAGTAATTGCACCGTCATGGCGGCGCACAATGCAGTAGGTGCGGTTGACCGCGCTGTCCGTATGGATAAGCGCGTCCGGCACCACAACGGAAATCGTCAATGCATCCTTGGTCGTGTGCAGGGCAACACCAGCCTGTTGGTTGCCGTTTACCGTCATGTACTTGAACAGACTGATGTCAAGATACTGCCCGATAGTGTAGCCCTTGGCAGCCTGTGCCATCGCCGTTTTTACTTCATCGGAAACATTGGCTTCTTTCACGGTCAGCGCAATGTCCACGCTTGCGCCGTCGGCGATCTGTGCCAGCTCGTCGGCGGTAATGTCGCCGCTGTCCACCAGCATGGCAAGCAATTCGGCTTTGTTGGTCAGCAGGGTGGCGGGCGGCACAGTGCCCTCAAACTTGACATTCACTTTCACCTTGCCACTGCCGATTGCAATCTCCTCGCCGGGGGCATCCTCCGCCTTGGCGGGGATAATCACGTAGGTCTGTTCAACAGTGCCGGTATAGTTGCCCTTGGCGGTGATGGTCAGTGTGTGGCTGTCGGGGGTAGTGGCGGTGTTGCCCGCCACGGTGTAGGAATCTGCGGGGAGTTCTTTGCCGTCCAGCAGGACTTTCTCGACCGTTTGGGTCTGTTCCGCGCCGTTGGCGATAAGGCCCTTGCCCAGCACAACGGTTGCGCCCTTGATGGACTTCGGCTCGATGGTAAGTGTACCCTCGGCAAACATGACCTTGTAGTTCGGGTTTGCGCCTGCATCGGCGGTGGCGGTGATGGCATACTGGCCTGCATTTTCGCCCTCGGCGCGTGTCAGCGTGATACCTTTCAGCGTTTCACCGTCCAAAACGCCGTCGACTTTGTAAGTCAGGTCGGGGTCTTTTTCCTGATATACCTTGGACTTGTTGTCCGGGGTGACGGTGGCGCCGCGCTTGGCAACAGTGAATGTGGCGGTAGCGGTGTTGGCAACCAATGTGTAGTTGGCGTTTGTAGTGGACGCTTTGATGGTGTAAGTGCCGGCCTTGGTAGGCGGCGTGGTGCCGGTGTACTTGGTGCCATCGCTGGCTGTGCCGGTGTAGGTCAGCGTGATTTCCGGGTTATCCTCGCCCACAACATCGTTTGCCGTAGCGGTGGCAGGGGTAATGGTCTCGCCGTAACTACCGCCGTTGGGCGTGATGCTCACAGTAACCGCCTTGGGGTCGACCGTAACGGTTGCAGTGCCGGTCGCAGTTGCATATTCTTCGTAGCCCTTGGCAGGGGTGAACGTCCACGAAGCCGGATAGTCGCCCGCAGCTGGCTTGAACGTGCCATTCGTCCATGTGAATGTACCGTCAATCGCCTTGCCGCCAGCTTTCATCTTACCTGCGATTTTACTGTCATTCAGCGCTTGACCATAGGTAATATCGCTTGCGCTGATGGGGCCGTCCGGCACGGGAACATCCTTGTTTTTGGTTTTCACCCCGATGGTTAAGTAAAAATCTCGATAGTTATCCGAGGTGACGCGGACATCAATCGTGCCGACAGAACTTACCTTATTGTAATCCACTGCCGGAACGGTCAGCTTCAGCTTATACTGACCATTTTCCTCCATAACCTTGACCTGAACGGTGTCCTTGTAGCCGTCCGTCAGGTAGGTACCCCTCAACGAATAGCTGACGTTTCCATACTCACAGGGAGAACTCAGCTTAGGCAAGTAGTCGTTGGACAGTACCATTTCATAGGTTTTTGTCAGATCGTTGATGACTGTCACCGCAGGGTGGAGACCGGAACCGGGCGCAGCGGCCTTGGTGATGCTGCCAGTAGTGGTGAAGCTGCTCTGCTCCAAGGCGTAATTCTTCGCTGCCGGTCCGATCAGGGTCACTGTGGCAGTGACGTTCTTGCCGCTGCCCACACCGGCATCGTCAAAGCTGGCGGTCACGGTGTAGTCTGTGTCTCGCTTCAAGGTCACGTTGTCGAAGGTCACGCTGGTGATGCCCGCGTTTTTCGTGCCATCATAAAGCTTGGACGCAGCCGTTACCCCGGTGATCGTCAGCGGCTTCTGCCCAATGCGGACCGCTACGCTGGCGGGTGCGGTATCGTTGTGGTTTGCATCGCCAATCACCCGATACCACACGGTATATGCTCCGGCATCGGTGCCGGTAGGGATGTCCTGGCTGTATGTGCCGTTCTCGGTCAGGCTGTACTGCATGGTGCCATGGTCCGTCATGCCCGCAGTAATCAGCGCCTGCTCCTGTCCGGTATAGGTCAGATTTTCCTGCGCCGTGGGAGCGTTGAAGGTGGGGGCAGCCTTGTTCACCTTGATGGTCACAGTTCCGGTCGCAGTCGCGTATTTCTCGTAGCCCGCAGCCGGAGTGAACGTCCATTCGGCTTCATAGTTGTCACTTGCAGCTGGCTTGATTGTGCCATCCGTCCATGCGAATGTACCCTTGACCTCATCGCCGGTTGTGGGGTTTTTCATCTTGCCCGAAATGGTGCTCTTGCTCAGCTCGTCGCTGTAGGTGATGTTGCTTGCGGTAATGTCGCCATCCACCACAGGCGTGATTTTGTCCACTGCGTAGAGATCGAGCGGCAGATCGAAACTCTCATAGTTGTCCGTGGTGATATAAATCGGGATGGTTCCGATTTTGCCGGTTTCCCTGCCGCTCAGTGCAGCAATCGTCAACGTCAGAACGCTATCGTCAATCGCAATGTCATTAACGTAATACCCATTTTCAAGGTTGACCGGGAATCTGCAATTATAGGATACGTTGCCATAGGTTCCCTTAGGCGCGTCGGGCAAAAGCTGCTTGGCATCATAGGTGTATTTCAGCTCCGTGCCGTTGATCACGTTCAGTGCGCCATTCCGGATGTTCGTGGGCGCGTCGGCCTGGGCGATGGCGAAAGTCGCGCCGCCGGATTGCGTGTACTCCTTTGCCGTGGCAGGTTCCTCGTCATAGTAATTCTGAAGCACATAGTTGCTGCTCTTGAGCGTTATCTTGAAGGAGATCCCATACTTCTCACCGGCATCCGGCGAATAGATGGTTTTTTCACCACTCTTCTTAACAAAGTACGCATCCGAAATGGTGTAGGCGCTGCTCGGAACATCGACGACGCCAGAAGCAGAAAGCGTCTTAAATGTCAGGACCTTTGCCCATTCCTCAGCGGTCATATTGATTTCCGCCGTGCCGTCATAGACCTTGAAAATGCCTGAGGAAACCATGACGCTGTCGATCTTCATCGGCTCGATCTTCCACTCCACGTCTTTGATCTCGCCGGAATAGTTGCCCCCACCCTTGATGGTCAACTTGTAGCTGCCCGCGTTGGTCTGCTTCGTGACCTGCACGGTGTAGTCGTTATCTCTACTCAGCGTTTCATCACCGAACTTGACCGTGACCGTCGGCTCCTGTGGGTTGCCGTTGTAGGTCAGGTTACTGACTGTGACCGTCGCGCCCACAAGGCTGATTGGCGTAACGGTGATGGTGATCTCGGCGCTCTTGGAATAGTAGTCGCTGGTGAAGGTGACGCGGTAGGTGTACGTCCCGGCAGGAAGATCGGCGGGTAACTTATAACTCGTGCCAGCCGCCCCTTCCAGCGGGGGGATCGCCGTATCGTCCGTAAGTTTATACCACGCGCAGCTGAGGTTTTCTCCGCTCGTTTCGCTCAGTTCGCAGTTTGAGACCAGTGTTACCTCTCCCGTCGCACCATATGCTATGGTCAAGATTTCCTGATTGTTCTTGTCCTTTGCGTACACATTGACGCTCTGGATAGGAGCCTTCTCAACGGTGACAAACGACCCCTCTGTTGTTTGGAGGTAACTGTCATTCGCCCAGTAACCGTTTCCGTACTTGAAGGCATAGCCCTCCTCCAGCAGACTACCGAGGGTCAGATCGGTCACCTTTTCATTGGAAACCGTCACCTTACCAATTTTGCCCTTCGTCGTACCGGAGTCCTTGATCGTCGCTTTGGCATTCACGCTCAGTGCATCGACGCTGTGACCGTTCAGATCAAAGATGAACGGATCGTTGATCATCACTGTCGGTCCGGTCACGTCCGCCAGCAGCTTGAGCGTGCAGCCGTTGTTTTTGGTCGCGTAAACGAGCGCATCGGTGAAGCTCGGGAAATACTTTGCGTCCGAGCCGGTGATATCGACCTGTGCTGCGGCTTTCATCCCACAGGTGTGGCAGGGATCCTCCGTCATGGATTTTCCATCTGCCGAGCCGTGATCGCAGACCTTCTGGCAGACGGTACACTTGCCGTTTTCCCAGTTGTGCTCGCACGGGCGCACGGTCACTTCGTCTGCCGTTTGGGTCTCGCTGCTCAGATCGAGCACTGTGTCACCATTCCAGAACAGGCTTTCGTCCAGATAGTCGGAAAGATGCTTGCCGCTATCCTCTGTTTTGATGCTGTAGTTGTTAGTGCCCTTCCGGAACGTGCCGCTTTTCAGCACGGCGTTGCCATCTGTTTTTAACAGCACACCGCCGGTGTACGTGCCGCCGTCAAACTCCACCGTGCCATAGGTCACATATGCCAGCAAGACGGACCGTTGACCATTCAAGGTATCCGGTACAGTTCCGCTCTTTGCGGTCACATTTTCCAGTGTCAGCTTCGGGCCGCTATTGGATGAGATGTAAAGAACGCCCTCATAGCTCGTGCATCTGCTGCCATCCAGCGTGCCGTTTTTCAGCGTCAGCTGGCTTCCGTTGTGCAGCATGATCAGGCAGGCACCGTCGGCACTCAGGGTATGGTTGTCCAAATCAATGGTGAAGTTCTTTTGGGAAGAACCTACCTGTAGCACCGCGCCGTTGCCCAGATCAAGATCATCCAGCAGCGTGATGGTCCCGCCGTTCTGGACGGCATCGATCGCCTTCGACAGAGAAGCGTATTCCACATTTCCGATCTTTGCAACCGGCGCATCTATGGCCGTACCCTGCTGAACGGTCACGACCGTGTTGAAGCCGCCGCCGGTGCGCACCTGTGTTCTGTTCTCATCCACATAGACACAGCCATCTCCCAGAAGTTCCATGCAGTCGCGGCTGGTGGCGTCGGTGGTCTCGTTCACCTTCCAGAAAATGCTTTTGACATTCTCGTTTGTTGTGGTATCCATGTAGGGGCGGAACGTACCGCCTTCCAGTGTGACTTGACTTTTTGCACCTACGTACAGTCCCTGATAGTCGCCGCTTTTGATGACAGCCGAGCCGAAGTCGCCCACCATTACACTGCTTTTATTGCTCGTTACTGTGGCGGTCACGTCTTCCAGCGTCATGCTCGCACCGGATCTGTACGCGCGGATGGCGCAGCTGCCGATTCCTGTGGCGTTTACTGTACCGTTCTTCACCGTTACGGCGGCATCTTTGACCAGCAGAACGCCGTCAGATGACCACGTCTTGGAGCTGGACAGCGTTTTGCCGTTCAGGTCGAAGGTGATGCTCTTGCTGATGGTCACATATGTCTCGCCCAGGTCTACGTCGCTTAGCAGTGTGACGGTATCGCCGTTCTGCGCCGCGTTCAGTGCCGCCGGGAGGGATTCGTATGTGCCTCCATCCGTGCCGTCTTTTTTTGTTACCGAAGCGGCCTCAACGACAGCCTCGTTGACTGTGAGTTCCGCAGTTGTTGACCGTTCCTCTTCGTAGTTCTTGGTTTCGCCGGTCTTGGCATAGACGTAATATGTGCCGGGGTCGCTGATTGCGGTGTTTTCATCGATCTTGGGCATGGCTTCGCTGCCCTCTACGTCAGAAGAGCCCGCCCAGCTTTTTAACGCGGAAGCCAGATAATAATATGTCACCTCGGCGTCTTCGGGAGCACCCTCGACAGACAGAAGCGGAAGAAGTTTTTCGCCCGCCGTGCAAGCCGTCTGGGAAAGAGACACGGTCAGCTTGGGATAGGCCTTGTTGATGTTGCCGCCAATCGTAAACGTTTCTTCGCCTGCCTTGAGCTTGTACTTTACCGCGGCTTCGCCGATTAGCGCGATTTCCACAGTGACGGTATGCCATCCCGCGTCCGCGGAATCGAACGTCTTCTTGGCGGTAAAGCCCGTTCCTTCTTTGAGTTTGATTTCATTTGTGCCGTCTGTAAACGTCAAGTCGATTGGAATCGTGCCGCCGTCCGTCGTGCCGTCATAGCTGCGGCCAATGGAATCGGGCTTGCTCACGCACCAGATCTCCGTCCGCGTATCCTCTCCGGGGATATACGTGCCGCCGCCCCCTTCTGTCGGGCATCCGGGGGCTACATAGATCCCACCGCCTGCGGCGTTCTGCTCCGCATCGTTAAGGGCGGGGAGTTCGTTTTTCCCCTCCATAGTCGGCTCATTCTGCACGGCTTGTTTGCCGGTTTCTTTCCCGGTTTCTTCGTCGGCTTCTTTGTCGGTTTCTTTGCCGGTTTCTTCGTCTGCGGTATTTTTTTCGGCAGCCGCAGGCGCATTCGCTGTCGGGTTTTCTTCGGGGTTCGCGGGCGGGGCATTCTCACCCGCGCCGGTTTCCGCATTCTGCGTTACACTAATCGTCTGTTCCGGCGGCTGTCCCTCTGCTGCCAGCGCCCCGGCGGGGGTCAGGGTCAGGCAGAGGGTAATCGCCAGAAACAGGCTCAATACACGTTTTTTCATCAGGTTTTCCTCCGTTTGGCATCAGTGGTTGGAAATAAGCCACAGCTTTTTGGCTGCGGTTTTGGCTTCGCTGCGCCGCTTTACATCCAGTTTTTCTAAAACATGGCTCACATGGGTCTTTACCGTGGGCAGCTTTATATTCATGATCTGCGCGATCTCAGCATTGCTTTTGTCCGCGCAAATCAAGTGTAGTATCTGTAATTCCGTAGGGGTAAGCTCCTCCGCCGCCGTCATGCGCGGGGCAAGAAAGTGCGGATAATAGGTCGCCTGTGTCCGCACGGCGGCCATAAGGCGCTTGTACCATTTTGTATCGTCGTTCCGGTTCAGCTTTTCCAAAAGGGGCAGCACGGCGGCGCTGTACACGCTGACGGGCGTGATAAAGCTGTACTCTGCCGCCGTATCCAGCGCTGCCGTAAGCCGCGCCCGCCATGCGTCGTCCTTTTTCCGGTACAGGGCAAGGGCGCACAGAATGTTCAGGTGGATGCCGTCAATATGCCGCCCGCAGCCCTGTATGTAGCGCTCCAGCGGCGAAAGCGTCAGCAGGGCGGCGTCCGGGCGGTTCTGCTCAATTTCAACCATGGCTTGCGTCAGGTATTGATACCGCTTCATTACATTCAGGTGCATGGGGTCGCGGGGCGCTTTTGTGCGGTACCACTCGTCGGCACTGTCCTGATCGTCACAGTGCAGTGCCATCCGGCAGAGCATCGCGTCCATATTCGGCAAAAAGCGGGTCTGACCCTGCGCTTCAAACCGGGCACGCAGCGTTTCGATCGTGCGGCGGGCATCTGCCGCCTGCCCCTTGGACAGCTGGCAGCGTGCCAGCAGCCCGTTCACGGCAAACTCTATATCCGGCGTTCCCTTTTGCTGAATCTCACTCACCTGCGGGATAAGCGCAAGCATACGCTCGGTGATGTTTTCGCCCTTTTCAAATTTGCTTTCAGCAACGGCGCAGTCCGCCAGCCCCACGCCGTCTTTTTTCAGCACGGCCTCTACCGGGGTGCGAAGCGTCCGATACAAAAGATCGTCCTTTTTGCTCCACTCTGAAAAATCCTTGCCGCCGTTCATAATGCTGGGCAAGGTACTGGTCACGGAAAAAGACGGCAGCGTTATTTCTTTATCGGTCAGCAGCCGGAACACGGCCGGGATCGTTTTTATCAGCCCCTCCACACCGCGCTGCGGCAGCGAAATATCCAGCCATGCAAGGCGGCTGCGAGCCTGTCTGGCGGCAGGGTCCTGCTTTTTGCGGCAGTCGGCAAAGCTTTTCAGCGCCCCGTACCACCGTTCCGAGCCTTCATAGTCCATTGCTAGGGCGCAAAGCATACTCATTCCCTGCATCAGGGAAGGCGAAGCCAAGATTTCGCTTTCCGGCAGAGCGCGGTAATACTTTTCCATCTCGCTGTAATGCCCCATGCCGGGGTGCTGCTCGGAATTGCGGATCAGCAGCTCGGATATTTTGGCGTGATCCCCGCTTTTGGTGTAGCATTCCAACGCGTGGGCATAATCCTCTTTCAGCTCGTAGTAAAGCGCCCCGCGGCTGAAAACGGCGCGGCGCTTTTCCTCGCTGCATTCTTTCTCCATCTCCCAGAGAAGGAAGGCGCGGAACTGCGGCCAGAAGTGGAAGTGCCGCACATCGTCACAGCGCAGCATCGTTGTGTTGTGCAGCAGCCAGTCCAGCAGATTCCCGGCGCGGGGGTCGCCGCTGACCATTCGCGCCATTTCCAGATCAAAGCGCTCAAAGGGGGCAAGATCCAGCAAAAAATGCCGCACCGGAAGATCGAACCGGCGATAGATGGCATCCTCGAAGTAGTTGAACACCTCCCGGTAAGCCTGCGCTACGATTTCCGGGGCGAACGGCTTGCCGCCGGACATACACCGCGCCGTAACAGCGACGCCCAGCGGGTAGCCGATGGATTCCTTTAGGATGCCGTTGATTTCGCTTTCCGTCACGGCTGCCTTGCGGGCGGCAAAAAAGCCGCGTATGTCCTCGCGGTCAAAAAGAAGGTCGTCCGGCTCCAGCGTGGTCATAAGACCCGTGTACTGGAAGGCCGTCAAGTACGACGGCGGCACCCCGCGGGAGAGGAACACAAACCGGCGTGCCGGGTTGGCACGGATCAGTTCACAGAGCGTCTGCGAGGTTTCCTGCTCCTGCAAAAGCTGAAAGTCGTCGATCAAAAGGACATCCCAGTTTTTCGGCAGTGTGCGGAGCGTAAAATCCGGCGCATCGGCACACAGCCGCAGCGTCCGATGCCCGCGCAGCAGCGCATTGGCCAGCGCCGTTTTGCCAAAGCCGCAGGGCGCACTGAAAAAAAGGATGCGACCACTTTGCATAACGCTGTCAAATTTTTGCTGCACAGATGGCTTTATCAGAATATTTCCGTTCAATTTTAACTCCTTTTGGGTGAAGGACGGGGAAATGCCATACTATAATAGTTAAATTATACCATCCGAAGGGGAAAAGTAAATCATCCCAAAGTATGAGATTCCATCGTTTTGAAGAACTCCAGGCTGTACTTTTCTTTTCGGTTCTTCGATATATTTTCTCAAAAAACACTTGACAATTCAAACGGTTCACTTCATAATTTATATAATTATTGTGGTGCTGTCAGCGGACAGCAAAGAGCAAAGGAGACAAGATGAAAAAGCAAATCGTAAGCACCCTTATGATGGCTGTTTTCACGCTTGTGTTTCTACTGTCTGCGGGAATGTTGCTGGCATATTATGGGGAAGGTGTGCGGCAGCAGCAGGCATTTCGCGTGCTTGAAAGGATAACAGAGCAAGCAAATAACCATGGCGGAGAAAACTCCAAGACCGCAGCCGTACAAACAGAGCAGTCCGCAAAGAAAAAAGCGGCGCAGGAATATAACGCCCTGAAGGAGAAGAACCCGGACTTTTGGGGATGGATAAAAATTAACGACACGGCGTTGAGCTATCCTGTCATGCACACGCCTGAGGAACCGGAGTATTATCTTCGCAGAGATTTTGAGGGGGCTTATTCACTGCGCGGCGTACCGTTTTTGGACGCCAGATGTTACGACGGCTGCGGCAACTACATCATCTATGGCCATTATATGAAGGATGGAACCATGTTCGGCTCGCTGCAAGCCTATGCAAAGCCTGCCTACTGCGAGGCACACCCCACCATTACGCTGAATACCGCAACCGGATGTGCGGATTACACGGTAATGGCGGCACTTTATTCACAGGTTTACAGTCAGGAGGATAGCGGGGTATTTCGGTATTACCAATACGCCGACCTGTCGAACGAGGCGGACTTTGCCGCCTATGTGAAGCAGGTGCAAAAAGCGGCGCTGTATGACGCCGGCGTAAATGCGCAGTATGGGGAACAGCTGCTTACACTTTCCACCTGCAGCTACCACACAGACGAGGAAAGATTTGTCGTTTTGGCAAAGAAACAGGAATGATTTTGTGCAATGGCAGCCTTCGACTTGCCTTGGCGCTTTATGCTCAAGGCTTTTGGGGCGAAAACATTTAACACACCAAACTCAGCGGATCAACCCGAATCCCGCCTTGCATTACCTCAAAATGCAGGTGGTTGCCGGTGCTGTCGCCTGTGCTGCCCACATACCCAATCACCTGCCCTGCCGTTACCGCTTCCCCTGCGGTAACGGCAGCTTGCATCATGTGGGCGTACCGCGTGGAAAGTCCAGCGCCGTTATCCAGCAGCACCTGATTGCCGTAGCTGTCGTTCCAGCCACTGACCAGTACCGTACCGCTGTGGGCAGCGAGGATAGGCGTACCCTCCGGCGCGGGAATATCCGTGCCGCGATGCCCGGCATTGCCGAAAGCGTCCACTTCCCCGAAGTGGCAGGATATATAGGTGTGACCCGGCAGCGGCCAGCACAACGCTCCGTCGGTAACAGCAATCCCGCCGCACAGAGCAAGCAGGCTGGGGCGCATTTCCTCGGATAGCAGCTGGTGCAAAATGTCCCGCTGGTCTTGCGTAAAGCGGTACAAATCCGCCAGCGCGTCCACCGATTTGCTGCTGACCGTGATGTGCAGAATGTACTCCGTGACCGGCTCCGGGTCAGGTTCGTCCTCGGTTGGTTCCGGTGTGGCGGTTACTTCCTCCACCTCGGCGCTTATTTCGTGCATCGTCCAAAAGGTATCCTGAATCAACTGCTTCTTGCCTTCGTCTATGACGACCACATCGCCGTCGTTGTTCAGGTTGTTCTGTACAGCAAAGACGGCCAGCACTTCGGGCCAGTAGCTCGCCCAAGTGTGACCGTCCTCGTAGTCGTATTCCATCGTGGTTTCGCTGCATTCCGGGTGCGCCGACACAATGTCGTTGATTGCCGTGCCGAAGTCGGCATTAGTTTCCGCAACGATTCCGGCAATGCGGATGCTGTTCGGGTCACCGGATTCATCGGCAAACAAAATGCCCATCGGTGAGCCGATCACCGCCGCAGCCGCGCCTATGACCATCGCCATCAACAGCACCACGCCGCCTGCGCCAAGTAGCGCCAGCAGAGAACCGGCTGTGCGCCGTATCGTGCGCGCCAGTATCGCTTTCAGCCGCAGCCACGCAGCTTGCAGCAACGTGCGAACTCTGCCCAGCGCGGCTTGTCTGATGCCGCCGGAAAAGACAGGGACAGTATCGGGCAGTCTGACGCTGCTGCCAAGCACCGTGCCGCCCGCCTGCTTTTGCAGATGGCGACGCACCGTTTCGCGCGTGAGGTGTTGGCGTTTCAGCGCCTGCATTTTGTCACGGTAGGAATCGGGCGTTTTGATCTCTCGCTGATCCAGCGCCTTTTGCCGAAAGCGCTGGCGTTTGAAGGTTTCTCTCTTGTCAGCGGATTGCCCCAAGGGGGTATTTTCTGTTTCAGCAGGCTGGGCGGCGTGTGTGGTTGGCATACGCTGGCGCTTTTCCTGCAAAATTCGGAACTGACGGTAGCTGATTCGTCCTGTGTCCAGCGCCTTGCTTTGCAGGTTCTCTGCCGCCTGTGCGGCTTTTTCGGAAACAACCGTCTGGGCGTATTCTTCCGGCGTCTGCTGCTCGGTATCTGCTGCCGATTCCGACTGCCGCACTGTCCGCTTTCGCTTGGCTTCAGCTTTTTGCAATGCCGCGCGCATCAGGCGCTTGCGCTTATACGCCATATTCAGCGCTCCCCACGGTTGGCGGTGTTGCGCTCCTGCATCAGGCGTTTATACTGGTCAGGGGTGCATTTCAGCTTAATAGTGATAAGGAAGTAATTCAACTTTCTACTGTTGGCTGACAGATTCGGGTGTGCAGGGCAACCGTAAGGTTGCAAAAGCTGTCTGTTTCCAACAGAAACAGACAGCTTTTGATTTGCGTTGAAAGCATCTCGCTGTTTTCTCTCGAGCGGGGCGGTCTTCCCACGGACCGCCCCGCGAAGCCGTTACGGCTCGATGATGTTGAAGGGATTGGTCCCGGTGATCGGGAACTGGTTCATATTCTCCATCATCAGCGTCAGCAGCTCTGCGCTGCCCTCGACCTTGACGGCCTTTGCAACCGTTTCCTGATTGTTGGTCAGGATCGCAAAGAGCGCGTTTTTCGGGCAGGTGATGGACACGTCCGCATCATCAGACAGGGTATCTGCATAGACCAGCAACACACCGTTCTTCACGCGGAGCATGTGCTGTTCGCCCACGTCAGGCAGGATCACGTTCATGG
>OLRF01003026.1_pt1 | contig 13740 bp, 7 predicted proteins | sample 1672061 | NCBI WGS metagenome assembly OLRF01 (sample SAMEA3136641, study PRJEB25190) | human gut metagenome | reverse complement strand
AAGAATAAAAGGAATAGAAATCTGTGTATTCACCTGCGTCAAGCGCCGTGTCAACCCCCGGATATTTAGATAACCATCCTGAAACTGCCCTGTACCATATATGTATTCATCTTTCGGAGAAACAAAACGCTGTTCCACTTGATAGGTAGGTTCATTCTGTACAGAAGAAACCTTCATAAAACGTCCGCCAACTTTCTCTTGAAGAATGATACGCTTATTCGCATCTTTAAAAGTCAAGACTTCCGTACCTTTGTCGAATTCCACTGAAATTCCATCCAGAGATAAAACCAGCGATTGCTTATCTTCTGTAACTTCATATTCAGGAACAGGAAGTTTTTCTGTATAGATAAGCTCTTCCATAGGCGCCGAACCCGGTTGGGAAAACTGTACCCGAACAGCATTCTGATTTAATGGTATCAGCGAAAGTAATCCCTGTTTCAGTTCAAGAACGACTTTCTCTTTTTGCTTTGAAACACATGCCGTATTCAACAAAGCAACACAGAACAACAGGATGATTCCTGTTGTTCTGATATACTTCCTTTTATTCCTCATAGTATTTAGTACAAGTTATTTAGAAAACATCCAATAATCAAAATACATAAGATTGGTAGCAGGGCGCCCCTTTACTACAAAATACAAATCATGTACTCCTGTCACTTTTGTAATGTCAATAGTCCGTAAGTCCCAACGATCACTTCCTCCTGTACGCGGTACCTTCATTGTCCCTATCAGTTGCCCATCAACACCATCCAGACGGATTTCCAGATTTACGGGATCATTATGTGTAGTTCCTATTCTGGCACTGAACTTCGTTGCACCGGTTGCCTTGAAATCTACACCGCGAACACAAGTATAACTGCCATTCTTCATTGCCGTAACAAAAACACCCACCTGATCATTTTTGAAAGACTTGAACCCTTCAGAAAAAGCAATAGTCTCCGCTTCCGTTTTTACATACGGATTCAGTGTCGTAATCCCTTTTGTAATGCCCTCTGTCATCTTCAGTTGAGGAATAGATCCGTCTTTGTTGAATTTAAGCTCTTCCACACATACCGAACGGTTGAATCCACCACCTCCGGGCAACTGTCCGTTATGATAGAAAAAGTAAGTTTTACCCTTGAAATCAATAACTCCCGGGTGAATGGTAAACGCTCCGCCACCGGCAGGCATCACTACTCCACCGTATTTCCACGGACCTGTAGGAGTATCGCTGGTTGAGTATCCGATATGCTCAGGCAGCGGACCTCCCGGCCAGAATAAATAATACTTCTTATCCCGCTTATAAAGCCAGGGACCTTCTTCATACAGAGTGGCTCTCTGAGCATCGCCTTCGCGTTTACCAAACGATTCCGCTACCAAAGGTACACGTACAATATCCCCACTATAAGAAATCATATCTTCATTCAACTTCACATAATACAGGTTGGGGTTTCCCCAATACAAATAAGCCTGTCCGTCATCATCAATAAAAACAGTCGGATCAATGTCTCCCCATTCACTCTGGACCAGTGGTTTCCCAAGCGGATCATAAAAGGGCCCGTAAGGACTGTCAGCTACCGCCACACCGATTGCACCTCTGTTGTTTATATTCGAAATCATGGGTACGTACATATAAAACTTACCATCTCTCTCAATGCATTGTGGAGCCCATGCATCCCCTTTTGCCCAACTAAAATCAGTATATGATAACACAGCGCCATGATCCGTCCAGTTCACCATATCACTGGTCGTATACAAGCGCCAGTCGTTCATCGTAAACCAAGTAGAATTATCCTCATCATGGGTAGTATAAAGATATACTTTATCATTATATACCATTGGGGCCGGATCAGCCGTATAATTTGTCTGAATGATTGGATTTTGTGCCAATCCCGAAACGAAAGTTCCATTCACCAGAAAGCAAGAGGACCACCAATAGCGATGAAAGGAATAAAGATTTCATTTTATCCATATTGCTTTTTTAGTTTGATTATTCTACAATTAATATTCCACCATTGCAAGGAATTGCCAATTGTAACTCCTGTTTCTTATTTACCTTTATCTGTTTTACATTTCCTTGCAATTCTTCATTATCAGTAAATACCCTCACTTGATCACCAGGCATAAACATCGTTAAAGCAATCTTCAACTTTACGGTCTCTTTCTGCGCATTAACTCCTGCAACATACCATTTATCTCCATGCCTGCGTGCCATAACTACATATTTACCGGGATAGCCATCAATAAAGCGTACTTCATCCCACGTAGTGGGGACTTCTTTCATGAAGCCTATCGCCCATTCCGGAGCATCTGTCAGATTGTTCGGAGCCAAGGCAAAATGTTGTACCGGACTTTGGAACAATACTGCAGTAGCTAAAGCAAACACATCAGAAGTCATACGCCGGTTTCCGCGTGGAGCATTATCCGCATTATAATATTTATTCAGTGCACTGCCGCCAAAGTCCATGCTACCCACCGTATTACGAATAAATGGATGCAGACAGGCATTGAAAGCTTCATTGTCACAACTTCCCTGAGAGAAATGCAGGTTCTCACTGGCCAATACAGCTTCACTCGACGCAAAGTTAGGATACATACGTTCCCAACCGCGAGGCAAAGTACACCCGTGGAAAATCACCAGTAACCCATATTCATTGGCATCAGCAAGAATATCTTCATACAGCTGCATGGTGACTTGCTTATCACCACCAAAGAAGTCAACCTTTATACCACGTATTCCAATGCTTTGCATCCATTTCATCTCCTTGCGTCGGGCTATCGCATTGTCCATGATACCACGCGGTGATTGTGGGGCATCATTCCAATATCCATTAGAATTATACCACAGATAAAGCCCCACTCCTTTTTCCGCACCATACTTAGCCAGCTTTTCAACTTTGTCATAGCCTATTTGCGTATCCCACAATGCATCTACCAATACAGACTGGTATCCCATTGCCGCAGAGAAATCAATATAACGTAATTGCTCTTCATACTTCGTACTTCCATCCATACCAATAATCCAGCTCCAGGAACCTCTGCCGTATTCATATTTTCCGGATACTTCATACAGTGGCTTTACAACATCAAAGGAAACTGTCGTTTCAACAATCGGAGCCAAAGTTTCACCCAAAGTGATCGTTCTCCAAGGCGTTTCTCCCGGCAGGGCAAGTCCAGGTGCAGTTGTACCATTTCCATTCATTTCACCTTCCTGAGGAAAACCGATTGTATACAAGCCATTTTCACGTCCCAGTAAGCGACTTCCACAATATTTACTATCTACACCTGTTTCCGAAATAAGTATCCATCCTTTATCACCATTACGGAACAGACAAGGGAAAGTATAACCTTCACCCCATCCATTTTTGCCCATAGCATCATCTGCTTTATACGGCGTCTCATAACTGGGAGAAGTACGGGCAAATCCTCCCATAGGTTTGCTTTGCGGACACAAAAAAGTCGTACTCCCATCAGGAAGCACAAAACTTGTCGCCTCCTCTTTCACAATGCAGGATAAAGTATTCTTTTGAGGATACATTTTATACTTGAAAGCAACATCCCGGTCACTTACACGAAATATAACATCGTAAATCATCTTGCCTTCCTGACTAAACCGGTATACACCCTCTGTGGCTACATAGTGCACATTACTCTGCTTTATATTGGGCAATGTATAAGTCTCGTCAATTCTGCTTGACTGAACATCGTGTTCCAAAGACATTTCCCGGGAAAAATCACCTATATTCGTAATAAGTCCCAAAGAAGAAGAATTGATAAAAGGAGTATCCTTATAACTGATGCGATAGGAAGGTTGTCCATTCTTATCAGAGATGGTTACTACTATTTTCCCATCCGGACTTGCTATCTGTTTTTCCTCCGCTTTTATTGTGAAGCAAATCAATAATGCCGTTATAACTAAAAAATATTTCATGAATATCAAGATATTATTTATTAATAGTCACCCTATCATTAGCCCTCTCGTAGTCAAAGTAATCAACGTCGACATAACCTCCCAACGATTTTGTTGCATAGTTAAAGATGGCAAACTTACTTCCCATAAACAGTTTTGTATAATCAAAACGCATTTTGAAATCCGTTCCAATCTTCTTCCATTCCTTATTGTCCAGGCTGTAATAGAAAGTAGCAATATCCCGCTTCGGAGTAAAATCACCTTCTATACGCAAATAAATGATATTCTGATTAAGTTCTACTTGTTCCTTTTCCTCTACATCCACACTTGCGATAGCTTTATTTGGAGTATTATCAAAGTTGACTACATTGGTAGACATTACAAGTCGTTTTGCATCTCCCTCCTTCACCACAGACAAAAGTCCGGAATGTCCATTGAATGCACTAAAACCTGCCACATCACCATCCTTCATATTCGAAATATCAAGCGAGACAGTAGCCTTACATTTCGGTCCCTCCATACGCTGCGTAATTGTATTCGGAGCAAGATACAGATTATCAACCACCCGGCTGGTTTCTAAACGTAAATATCCTGGCCGTTCTGTGAGCGACCACTTATCATCCACCGGGTTGTGATTCCATTGCCAATAAAGTGAAAGTTTCTCTCCGTTGAAATCATCACTTCCAAGTATTCCTTTAGTATTTTCAGTCGGATATATCTCTTTTTCCATCGTCAAAGGCACATGTCCATTTTCATCTCCCAGCATCGGCCATCCGTCTACCCAACGGCAGGGCATAAGAGTAGGTACACGGCCTATTCCTCCGCGGTCTTGAAAAATAACCCCATACCAGTCTCCTTCTTCCGAGTCAATAATACAACCTTGACCTACTCCTCCATAACCATCAAAATCATGCTCCAGGATAACCTTCTTCTCATAAGGCCCTGTTATCTTATCTGCACGATAACATACTTCCCTGCGTACCCGGCCGGGGATACTCCAATCCATGGAAATCATCAGCAAATAATACTTTCCGTTATGTTTCACAACCTGGCTTCCTTCCAGCAAGCCCTGTTCATCAGCATCCCGTTCAAAAATCTTCATACTGACTCCATCGGGTTTCACATCCGACAAGTCACTCTTCAACTCCTTCAGCTCACCGGTTCCATAGAATACATATACTCGGCCGTCATCATCAAAAAACAAAGAGGCATCATGAAAATGCTGTGTTCTTGATAATAACTCCCACTTCCCTGCCGGATCTTCCGCCGTGAATATATACGACCGATAGGGTACATCGTTTGGCGAGAACAATACATAGAATTTCCCATTATGATAACGTATGGAAGATGCCCATTGTCCGCGTCCATAAACAGTTCCACCAATCAAGTCATACTTTGAGTTATCAGTCAGCTTATCGAAGACATAGCTCACTGTTTCCCAATTCACCAAGTCTTTTGATCTCATAACAGGTCCACCGGGCATTAAATGCATAGTGGTACTTATCATATAATAGTACTCTCCTGCACGCGTAACAGACATATCCGGTACATCAGCATAAATTACAGGATTACGATACGTCCCCTTCACCGACGTTTCCGAACCGGAACACCCCATCAGTAATGAAGCAACAGTCAGCCATGCTAACATCATCTTTTTCATGATACTCTTAGTCTTTAAAATCTATATTTCCAAATAACACTAGAATTTCACACTAACTCTTTTCCCTTTGTAGTCAACAACTTTCCGAGTTCCGTCTTGAAGTACGATTGTGAACTTTCTATTATTTAACATTCCCTTGTATGCACCTTTTCGAGCCCCTATGATCAACTGGCGTGATGCATCATTCCATACGACAGGAATCTCTGTATATGCTCCCTGCTCATAATTATAATTATCAAATTCATCCTCATAAAGAACAAAGGAACCATTGGCACCGGCATATACTCTCAATTCAAGATTATCCCACGGTTTCTCCGTTGCATACTGCACTTTAGGACCCATTGGAATAATACTACCAGCTTTGACATACAAAGGAATGACATCAATAGTCGTTTCCTTTTCTATTTCTTGTCCACCGTCATACTTCTCATTCGTCCAGAAATCATACCAAGTAGCACCCGCCGGCAAATATACCTTTGCAGACTTAGCCTGCATAAAGTCTACCGGAGCTTTATTCTCAAACTTCTGAACGTTATTCTTATCCCAACCATCATTTTCTTTTAGTTTTACCAGCTTCTCCTGAGTATATTGCGCATTAACTATCGGTGCTACCAAAATGGATTTACCGAACATATACTGGTCTTTTATATCCCATACTTTCTTGTCAGCAGCAAAGTCCATCACCAACGCACGCATAAAGCTCGACTGTCGCTCGGTCACTTCCCATGAAGTGGAATAGATGTAGGGCAACAATGCATAGCGCAGATGAATCATTTTTTCAATAGCATCATATATTGATTCGCCTTTTTTCCCGAATTGATAAATCTCCCTCGGTGTATCAGCCCCATGTGAACGCATCATCGGCGTAAACGTACCGAATTGCAGCCAACGCACATACAGTTCCTGATACATCGGATTCTTGGGGGCACTTCCGTCATTCCAACTCTTATTATAGTTTCCGGCAAAGAAGCCACCAATATCTGAATTGAAGTTAGGATTTCCGGTAAGAGTAAAATTCAAGCCTGCCGGAATCTGATTGCGCAGTGATTCCCAAGAAGAACCGATATCTCCCGACCATACATTGGCTCCGTAACGTTGCTGTCCGGCAAAAACAGAACGTGTAAGAATAAAGACGCGTTTATCTGAAGTTACGGCACGCTGATTATCATAAACGCCACCTACCGTCAACAACGGATAAGCATTACGCACCTTGCGGAACGACCCCAGATAGGTCTTCGTATCAAAATCCTCCGGCTTCCAATCGAAATGGTCAGGTTCCGTCGAATCCATCCACCAGCCGTCCATACCCAACTTGAAGATACCTTCATTCAGATATTTCCAATAGATATCACGGGCTTTCGGATTATAGGCATCGTATACGCGTACTCCGGAAGGATATTCCATATTGGGCGGCCAAGTATCGAGTCCCGACTGGGGCCATGTAGAAAAGTTAAACAGCATACCATTCTTGTCCAATTCCCTGTAAGGCTTGGTCATGGGTCCAAACGAAGACCAGATAGAAATCAGCATATGCGCATTCATTCCATGCACATCATCAATCATCTTTTTAGGATCGCTGAACGAAGGGTTCTTAAAGTCCATAGCATTCCACAAATAGTTGTGTCCCCAGTATTGCCAATCCTGAATGATTCCATCAAGAGGCACACCTAATTCACGGTATTTCCGTACCACTCCCACCGTCTCTTCTTGGCTCTTATAACGTTCCTTACTTTGGAAATAACCGTAAGTCCAGAGGGGGAACATGGGAACCTGTCCGGTCAGTGCACGCATTTGTGCAACTACGCCATCGGCATCTCCACCGTACATGAAATAATAGTCGATGCAATCTCCCACTTCAGACTGGAAAGAGGTTCCTTCCGGTTTATCGGCAAAATTGGTTGGTGAATAGTTATCCCAGAAAAGACCGTATCCTTTCACGGACTGCACAAATGGAACCACGTCTTCCACATTGCCCTGTACAAGACGTTTAGTCTGATTACGTTGCGACATCTTTCCATTCTGGAGAATGCCCAACCCATAAAGAGGCTCATCCTTATCTAAAAGAAACGTTTGCTTAACAGTGAACGTTTTTGTGCCTGCATCATTAAAATCGGTAAACTCCGGCTTTCCATTTTCACTGAGCAACGGCTCTCCTTTCGCATTAAAGAAAGACACAACACCAGATTCCAAATTAAGGGAAACCCCCATTTCACTACTTTTCAGGCTTACAATATTGCCTTCCTGAGTAACGGCAGTCTTCACCTTCTGAGGAGTTTCTATTACAGAAAGACTCTCCTTTGTATACTTCCACCCATTAGGAGATTTTAGTATTCTTACAATTGACGGAGTATAGAATTGTAATTCTACATCTACAGAATTAATGGTCGCCTTAATTCCCTCAGGAACTTGCTGATAATCTTGCCCTGTAAGCGGGATACAACAACACAGCGCCATTAATATAAATACACTTTTAATTGGTTTCATGGTACTTATTACATTTAATGATTAAAACTCGCATTCCATAACTTTGCACGATACAAAAATAGCTGCATATCTTTTACACCTTTTTCAATATTAGATATTTGACTTTCAATATTAGATAAATAAATGGCTATCAATCAGAATATTCCATCAAATAACCATAATAATAAGCTTGATTGCCATCAATTGTATATTCATCCAATGTTCTTGCCCCCCAAGAATCAGCACCTCCTACGCCATGAATATTCAAATCAATATTCACATTCACATAATCGCGTACGGGTAGTTCATAAGCATGCCTGTTCTTTTCCAAATCTTCCTCACCATACGGCCACACACGAAAGCAGAGCGGTTGCAAACCTGTCACTTTTATCGTTCGGCCCTCCTTATCATTCAGTGAAAACCAACGGACATCACATCTGTTTGCATTATCCTGTGGAAAAGCATAATCCGTGACAAAACTATTGAGATCCGTTGCATAGCAACCGACTAAAGCAGCCGTTTTCCTATCCGGATAGTTCTCAAATTCACCACGACCATACCATTTGACATAATCCATGAAAGAAGGTAAACGCATCCTCATTCCAAACTTAGGCATTAATGGAATCTTTTCTTTTTCCGGTTTATAGAAAGCTTCAACTTGTATCTTTCCGCTCCCATTTACAGTATAGCGCAATTGATAAGCGGCACCTACCACAGGCAACGACATACTAACCTCCACTACAGCCAGCCCATTCTTCACAGAATAATCCACACCTTCGACTACACGTTCACCAGCAGCGTTTTTCCATATTCCTAAACGGTTATTATAACCATTATTCATCTGATTACTATTCGCCGGTTTCCAAAAATAAGGTTCCAAAGGGGCATATAGAATTTCCGTTCCATCATTTTTCCAACTTGTCAAAGCACCGGATTTCACATCTACAATGAAACAATTCAATCCAGCCATAATCTCAATAGCAACCGGTGACGCATTCACTTCAACACTTCCCCCTTCCGAGGCAATAGACTCCGGTTTGGCCATATTCACCAAAAATTGCTCCTTACTAACAATAAAGCCTTTTTCAGCCCAGCATGTACTCTGTTTCAGCTTGGCAAATACATTCAGGAAAAGCTCACCCGAACCCGTGAAAGCGGGAATATCCAAATGATCTCCAGCTACAAGCGGTACTTCTCCCGACTTTACAAGTTCACCATTCTGCAACCATTCATACTCATAATCGAACTCATCCAAAGCCGTAAATTCATACTTATTGGTGAGACGTACCTTATTCGGCCCTTCAAGTGAAAAACCAATATTCTGATACACTTTCTGAACCTGATAATAGTGTGGGTGAGGAACACGGTCAGCCCCAATTAAACCATTAAAACAGAAATCCCCATTATTAGGAAAATCACCGAAATCTCCTCCATAAGCCCAGAATTCACCTTCCTTCAATAGCAAAGAACCTGAATTCTCCACTCCTTTCTTATATCCCGGATTTATCTTCTTTGCAATTCCCTGATCGACCCAATCCCAAATAGCCGCACCTGAAACGTGGTCATTAGCCTCAATGACATCCCAATACTCCTGCAAATTGCCTACTGAATTTCCCATGGCATGAGCATACTCACGCATAAAGATAGGTTTATCACGTTTTTCCCGGGCATATTCCTTAAACTTTCCGGGAGTATAATAAGAAGGATCATTAAAAGCCGATACAGAAAGATCGGTATCGCTAAAAATAATACGTGAAGCATCTATGGCCTGTATTGTATCTGCCATAGCCTGCATATTGCGTCCGGCACCTCCTTCATTACCCAAAGACCAAAAGACCACACAAGGGTGATTCTTATCTCGTTGTACCAATGCAAGTGCCCTGTCTACATGCGCTAACGTCCATTCCGGGTTATCACCAAGTATTTTATTACCTAAACCATAATCATGACTTTCCTGATTAGCCTCATCCATCACATAGAAACCATATCTGTCACACAATTCATAAAACAACGGGGAATTAGGATAGTGTGCAGTACGGATCATATTAATATTGGCTTGTTTCATCAGTCTCAAATCCTTTTCCATAGTCTCCCTGTCCACAAGTCGGCCGGTGCGTGGATGATGTTCATGGCGATTCACTCCCTTCAATTTAACAGGCTGTCCATTAAACTTAAATACATTTCCATCAATCTCGCATTTCCATATTCCTATATGTGATTGAAACTCCTCAACCACCTTCTTACCATCGTAAAGCCTAATTTCAACATCATACAAGTTTGGCTTTTCCGCCGACCATAGCTTCGGATTTTCCACAACAGATGACAAAGTATAGCAGCCTGCGGATGTTGCCGGCAAATTCTTTACAGGAGTGATTAACCGTTTCACAAATCTCTCCTCATTCCGATTCTTCCCTTTTAACAGAACCTCAAGACTCAGTTTTCCCGATTTACTGTCCAACAAGTTTCTTAACCAAACTTTTGCCTTAAAACCGGCAGACGAAAAATCATCTGCCAGATCGGTAGTCAGCGAATAGTCTTTTATATGGATTTTAGGGCGTACCCATAACTCTACCGGGCGATAAATCCCACTAAAACGCCACATATCCTGATCTTCCAGATAGCTGCCATCCGACCAACGGTATACCTCTACCGCCAGACGGTTTTGCCCCTCATTTACATATCCGGTAATATCAAACTCCGCCGGAGCCATAGAATTCTGGCTATATCCTACTTTTTTCCCGTTAATCCATACATACATAGCCGACTTAACTCCTTCGAAGTGCAGATACAATTGCTTATCTTTCATATCCTCCGAAACATCAAAAGTTGTCACATAAGACCCCACCGGATTGCGATTCTCATAACTAAAAAAATGCTTGGGAGGTTCTCCTGTCACTTTTGGCTGGTCTTTCTTAAAAGGATATGTCCAATTGGTATAAATAGGTTTTCCATAGCCTTGTAACTGCCATGTCCCCGGTACAGAAATGTTATCCCAGCCACTCACATCAAAATTATTTTTATAAAAGTCCGACGGCCGACTTTGCGGATCGGGAGACCAGTAAAACTTCCACCTCCCGTTCAAAGACACAATCTCTTCACACGAGGATTTCCCGGACGGCAACGTCAATGTACTGTGATACTCCTCTTTATTGATACCTACTACGCGAGGATTTTCCCAATCAGGCACTTGCTGTGCACGCATCTGAAAGGTAAAACAAACAGTTAACAGAAATATATAAATTCTCATACTCATCATTTTATAACAGCTACAAATCCTCCACGCGGCAAACATTTTATTTCCAAATTCATTTCGTCTTCTGACAAAGGAAGATTTTCTTCAATAGCAAAGCTTCTGTCATCTGTACCATCCTCAAATAAAGTTATCTTCTTACCGGCAACGGAAAGGTCTTTCAGCGAAAAACAAAGGGTTCTCGGTTCATTGGTTCCATTAATCCCTGCAATATACCATACATCCCCTTTGCGCCGTGCCATAACAACCTCCATACCCGGATAGCCGGTCAAAAACTTCGTATCATCCCAGGCTGCCGGCAAATCCGATAATAACTTCTTTACAGGTTCCGGCATATCATAGTAAACCGAAGGCCTGTCTGGCATATGCTGCAAGGCCGACTCAAAAATTATCGGTAATGCCAATTCATGACCGTAAGAGGTGATATGCGGATGCTGAGAATCAGAGAAAGTGCCCGGAGTATAATCCATTGGACCTACGACATTTCTCGTAAAAGGTAAGGTAGCATTGTGTTCCGCAGCCCGATTCGTCAAAACCGGAGTGTTATTGTACCATTCCGCCCCATATACTCCCTCCACCGACATCATGTGAGGATACGTACGTTGCCATCCGCGAGGAATAGTGGCACCATGAAAGTTAAGCATCAATTTATACTTCACGGCATCTTCAAGCAGATCTATATAATAATTCATTGTAGAAACACTATCACCCGAGAAGAAGTCAACTTTAATGCCGGCAACTCCCATATCGCTTAACCATTTATATTCCTTTTCTCTGTCTGCCTTTTTATTCAGACGAAAGAGAGGACCGGGACCTATCCAATTCGTGCTCGAATTATACCAGACCAAAGGTTTAACACCTTGACTCAAAGCATATTTCACGGCATCTTGGATATTTCCCCCATTTCTCATTACATCCCATTCCCAATCGATCAAATCATAAGGCCACTTCATCTTGACTGCCAGGTCAATGTATTCCTTCACGATTTGATAATCTTGAGAACCATGGTTGTATGCCCAATAAATCCATGACACCATTCCGGGTTTTATCCATTCCGTATCCTCCACCTTAGAAGGGTCAGACACATCCGTCACCAGTGTAGACTCAGTAATATCAGCTAAAGAACCAGCAATAAGCAATCGCCATGGAGATTCCCACACACCGCTAAAAGCAAGTTTTTTATCGCCCAATCGCACCTGATAATTATCGCGATTATCTCCATTATACAGAAAAGAGCCACAATGCCCCCGTCTGATATTTGCCTCCGTAATCAGCACAAACACAGAATCCCGTGGCTCTATAAGCGCCGGATATCCCCAAAGGTCAACCTCCGGGCGATTGGCAAGCTTACCATCAGTAGACAGCGGGAAAAACTTTTCATAACCCGGATCATATTGTTGTATCCATCTTTTACTCCCTTGTGGCAAGGCGTACGCCGTATATTCATTAATGATATGTTCTTCATCCGAAATAGCCTTAAGCCCATACTTAAATGCAATCCCATCGTTATACACCCTAAACGTTACCTCCAAAGTTTGCCCTTCATCGTTTTCCAGAGAATAAACCCGTTCGGAAGCCTCATTCACACAATGGCTCCGTTTTCCCGTAATCATCCTATAATCATCAATCACGGATTTCGGTTCCGAAACTGATTTCAGTCTTAAGTTACCGGCAAACTTTTGCGCATCTGTTTCCAATCCCAATTCGGAACGAAAAAGAATACTATCTCCCTTGTAATGCACAACGAAAGCGGCTTTTCCATAATCGCCATCCTTTGTTGTCACTACACCAACCTTTAAGGTTCCGTCAGGAGAAATAGTATCAAATGTTGCTGAGTGGCACGAACTGATTATAACAGCTATTACAATCCCCCATGTTTTTCTAAGTAAGTTCATAAACATACATATTTAGTTAGTACAACGACCCTTATTTTGTTAACCCAACAAAAGTAGGGAAATACCTCTGTACATATTTGCAATTTTAGATAATCCATTTGTGATTTTAGATAATATCGTCCTTCTATCCCACTGTAAAGCAAGAAAAGCCCGAAGCATATTTCTATCGCTTCGAGCTTTTCAATCATTTGTTATTCCTTTCCCAAAAACTATTTACCATTAAATTCCTATCAAAATAAATGCAAAATTTAACCTCTAACTTTATCTAACTTAATTTTTTCCTACCACTAATTCACTGCATTTTGAAATACAGCGATATTATATCCTCTGATGTCATGCGACCATTTATTTATCCATTACCATTGATTCGGGAACCAACAATCGTACTGCAAAAATCCCTCCTGCTGTAGTATCCGGCTTACTCTGGAACCTAACCGTAATTTTATCTTTCGATTTCAGCAAAGTGGCCGGAATATTATATTCCACATTACAGAACAAGTCTTTCTTCCATTTCCCGACAATATTTTCCGTAGCGATAGTTTGACCGTCAACCAGAATATCAAAGCTCCTGCTACCAGACTCA
>OLRF01003011.1_pt1 | contig 13767 bp, 10 predicted proteins | sample 1672061 | NCBI WGS metagenome assembly OLRF01 (sample SAMEA3136641, study PRJEB25190) | human gut metagenome | reverse complement strand
GGCGCTTGCCGCGCGCGCGGAGCGCGGCGAGCGCGTGAAGCTGAGCCTGTGACCCGCTTCGCGTACATCCGCCGGGACGGGCGGTGCGTGCTGCGCGCGGACGGCCACGCGGACTTCTGCCCGGGCAGAGACATCGTGTGCGCCGGGGCGTCGGCGCTCGTGTGCGCGCTGGCAGGCGCGCTCGATGCGCTGGGCGCGCAGGGCGTGCAGCGCACGCTCTGCGCCGGGCACGCAGCCATCGCAGCGGACGACCGGGCCGATGTGCGCGCGGCGTTTACCGTGGCCGTGACGGGCCTGCGGCAGCTCGCCGCGGCCTACCCCGGCCACGTTGCGGAGGACACCGGCCGCGTCCCCGCGCAGGAGACAAAACCCAACGGCAGCGCAGCGGCCGGGCGCTGCCCCGGCGCTGTCCCCGGAAGCGGACAGCAGAGAAAAAAGGAGACATGAGTATGGAAAACATCCGCATGGACCTGCGCCTGTTTGACGCAAACACGCAGGTGACCACCCAGCAGAGCCTGACCGAGGAGATGAAGACGTTCTACTCGGACTACCTCATCGACGCGGCCGAGCCCGAGCTCGTGCACGACCAGTTCGCGCAGAAGCACCCCATCCCCGCAAACGGCGGCAAGACGATCCAGTTCCGCCGCTTCGCCCCGCTCGGCAAGGCGCTGACCGCCCTGACCGAGGGCGTGACCCCCGACGGCCAGAGCCTGAGCATGACCACCGTCGAGGCGGCCGTGCGCCAGTACGGCGGCTACATCCAGATGAGCGACCTGCTGCTGCTGACCGCCATCGACAACAACCTCACCATGGCCACGAAGCTGCTCGGCGCGCAGGCCGGCCGCACGCTCGACACGATCACCCGCGAGGTGCTCGTCGGCGGCGACAACGTGCAGTATGCCGACGAGTCCGTGTCCGCGCGCTACCTGCTGCAGGGCGGCAACGCCAGCGCCGCCGACAACAACTACCTGACCGTCGACTGCATCCGCCGCGCCGTGCGCGCGCTCAAAAACGCCAACTGCCGCCGCATCGACGGCGCGTTCCCGGTCATCATCCACCCCGACGTGGCCTATGACCTCATGAACGACCCGAAGTGGCTCGCCCCCCACCAGTACGTTGACACCGAGCACATGTACGAGGGCGAGATCGGCAAGATCGAGGGCTGCCGCTTCGTCGAGAGCACGGAGGCGAAGATCTTCCACGCGGCCGATCTTGCCGGCGACAGCCGCACCCTGCTCACGGCCGGCGCGGTGAGCGGCAAGACCACCTTCCCGTTCGACGGCGGCACGGTCCAGGCCGGCGCACTCGTCGGCCGCCAGGTGCTCATCGGCAATGCGTGCGTGACCGTCACGGCCAACACCGCAAGCTCCATGACCGTCGACGCCGCCGTCACGGCCGAGGACAACGCCATCATCTACCCCGGCGAGGCCGGCGCGCAGGGCCGCGACGTGTACGTCACGCTCGTGCTCGGCGCCGACGGCTACGGCACGACCGAGATCACCGGCGGCGGTCTGGAGCACATCGTCAAGCAGCTCGGCTCTGCCGGCACGGGCGACCCGCTCAACCAGCGCGCAAGCGTCGGCTGGAAGGCCACGAAGGTCGCCGTGCGTCTCGACGACAGCGCCATCCGCCGCATCGAGACCTGCAGCACCTACACCGAGTAAAGAAATCCACCCCATGCCTCCCGCCCGCGCGGCGGGAGGCGCACCTACAACAAGGAGGAAACAACTATGGCAACCAGAAAAAAGACTGACCGCGCCGCCGCTGAGGCCTGGCTGAGCGAACCCGTGACCGTGCGTCTGTTCCGCGACAACGGCAGCTACAAGGAGGACAAGGTCGTGACCGTCAACGGCGAGACCGTGCGCATCCCGCGCGGCGAGGACGTGATCATCCCGCGCCGCTTCGCGCTCGTGCTCGCCCAGGGTGAGGCGCAGGACGCGCGCACCGGCGCGCTCATCGAGCGCGAGACCGCCCGCTTTGCCGCCGAGAGCGGTGCGCTGGGGCTCTGACCATGGCGACGCTTCAGCAGGCGCTCACGCGCATCGACACGATCTGCCCCAACGCATGGGACGACGCGGCAAAGCTGCTGTGGCTCAACGAATGCGAGAGCATGATCCAGACGCGCATCCTCGGCACTGCGCCCGAGGCGTGCATCACCTATGACGCGGACACCGCGCGCAGCACCGTGCTGCTCGTGCCCGCGCCGTTCGACCGGCTGTACGTGTACTACGTCATCGCCATGTGCGACTACGCCGCGCACGAGACGGCGCACTACGCCGACAGCATGATGCTCTTTAACGCGGCGCTCGACGAGTACGCCAAGTGGTATCAGCGCACGAACGGTACCGCGGCCGCGACCCCCGGCGCGGCGGCGCAGATCGCCGCCAACAGCGCCGCCCGGCACATGCACGAAAACAAGGGCGTGCTCGACGGCATCACGGCCGCGCGGGCCGCCGCGTGGGACGCGAAGGTCTCCCCCGCCGCGCTCGGCCCGGCCGTGAACACGGCGCTGCAGGCGGCAAAGGACTCCGGCGCGTTCCGCGGGGACAAGGGTGACCCCGGCGCAAAGGGTGACCCCGGCAAGACCGGCAAGACCCCTGTCAGAGGCACGGACTATTGGACGGCAGCTGATAAGCAGGAGATTGTCAACAGCGTCATAGCCGCCCTGCCTGATGGCACGGAGGTGAGCTACTGAGATGAAAAAGCTCTACGAAGAAACCGCCGTACAGGACATTGCAGCAGCTATCCGCGAGAAAAATGGCACTGCAACGAAATACAAAGTCGCGGAGATGGGCGATGCTGTGAGGCGCTGCTTGAACACCGGAGTGGAAACCGAAGTGTACACATTTGACCAGTGCCGCGCAGAGGTAGACAGGTATCTGAAAAACGTCACTTACGACCCCTCGGACTACGCTGTCTCGCAGATACCCGAATATGTGACGACAGTGAGCGCAAACCGACCTGTTGGCGTAGACATTGTGATGAAGTCCGCCGGAACGCTGACAATCGTGGACGGGTACACAGGTAACAGTGTTTCGCAGCCGGTCAGCGCAGGAGCAATCACAATCTATAACTGCACACCGGGCTCGATATCAACTTTTGCGCTGCTTGTTGACGGAAAAGTTATCCAGCAGGGCGTCATTAAACCGACCGGAGCGTGCCGCATGATTCATTTGCTGGACGTGGGCAACGTGCGCGATCTTGGAGGCTGGAATTGCGATGGTGGCATGGTAAAGTACGGGCTGCTCTTCAGGGGCGGCGAGATGTATGGATATCTGACCGATGACGGCAGACAACAGGCGATTGATATGCTCGGAATCCTCAAGGAAATTGACCTGCGTTTTGCGTCTGAACTGAACGGCAGGACAGAAAGTGGCTTTGGACCGACCGTAGATATGCTGTGGGTTGATATGACATGGAACGACCTTGCGTATCAGAAGTCAAGCGGGAATATCAAGGCGATCTTCGACCCGCTCTTCGATTATGTCATCGCAAACAAGCCGACATACTTCCACTGCTCTGCGGGCGCAGATCGAACGGGCGTGGTCGCTCTGCTGTGCGAAGCGATACTTGGGGTATCACAATCCGACTGTGATAAGGATTACGAACTCTCGAGTTTTAATTCTGGCGTCAGCACAGATGCGGAAGCCCGTCGCAGGAACGAAACGCCGTGGACGCGCGAGATTAACTACTTGAATGCCTATCCTGGTGCGACATTCCGCGATAAGGTGGTTAATTTTATGGTGTCGTGCGGCATTACAATCGAAAAAATCAACGCTTTCCGAGCAGCTATGATCGACGGGACGCCGGAGACAGTGACGGCAGATATCGCAACGTACAGCATCACAAAAACACTCACTGATGTCACAGTCAGCAACGGAGCGGCATCTGTGCAGCAGTACCAGCCGTTCGTAGCAAGCATCACTCCCACGAACGGCAAATTGATTGAATCCATCAAAGTGACAATGGGCGGGAAGGACGTGACTGCTGCTGTATTGCGTGGCAGCACGGACGTGCTGAGGCGAGCTGTACGGGTCGCTTTGACAAAATGCACAAGTAGCAACCCACGCGCGTATGTCATCGACGGGCAGTCTTATTGTACTGCGATAACTGCCGACACGGGGTGCGAAGTCAGTAATGTAAAAATCATGATGGGAGGTGAGGACGTGTCCACATTTTACAAAGATGGGGTCATAGCTATTCCAGAGGTGATCGGCGATATTGTTATCACGGCAACCGCTGTAGCCCAAGCCCCAGCATATACAAACCTGCTTGATGCCGCGATTGACATGGATGGAAACGTCATCGGGCATACGCCTATGTATAAAAATATGCGATACAATAGCAGCAGCGGTGCACCTGTTGCAAACCCAGGGACGAATATCACGGGCTTGCTCCCGATCAAAAATGGTGATGTCGTGCGTATTCGATGGAAAGGGAACACTGATATATCATATCAATCTATCAAGTTTTTCAAGTCTGACCGAACCCAAGTCAAAGTCGGATATATATCTTTTTCCAATGTTGGAAAAGGCCATGCAGGGATTGCTATAAACGTTAATGCTGCCAATGGAGTTGTCGATTTTGAATTCAAAGCATCATCTTCCGAGACTAATGGCGCAGCATATTTTTCAATCGTGCTCTACGACACGCTGGAAAATGTAATTGTTACTACAAACGAAGAAATCATATAAGCCTCAAAAGAGCCTCTTGTTGATTTTACAGGATGCCCTACAGCATCGGATTGATGAGATGCAGAGATGAAGGAGGTAACAGCTGATGGAATTTGTTTCTTGCGATCCGTCAAATTACCGCGCCGGGCGCACGCAGCCGGTGCGGTACATCGTGATGCACTACACGGCAAACAACGGCGACACGGCAAAAAACAACTGCGACTACTACCACCGTGTGGGCGGCCTGCAGGCCAGCGCGCACTATTTTTGCGACGAGCACGGCGCGATGCAGTCCGTGCGCGAGTGCGACACGGCGTGGCACTGCGGCGCAGAAGCCGGGCAGCGCTACTGGCACCCCGAGTGCCGCAACGGCAACAGCATCGGCATCGAGATGTGCAGCCGCAAGCGCGCCGACGGCAGCTACTACATCCTGCCGGAGACCGTGGCCAACGCCGCGGCGCTGGCGCGGGAGATCATGCAGCGCTATGGCATCGACACCGACCACGTGCTGCGGCACTACGACGTGACGGGCAAGCGCTGCCCCATGCCGTGGGTGAATGACCCGGCGCAGTGGACGGCATTTCTGGCCATGCTGACGCCGGAACACCCGAACGAAGAGGAGGAAGAACCCATGACACGATACAACAAAATCGACGACATACCCGCGTGGGCGCGCAGCGATGCGCAGCGGCTCATCGACCGCGGCGCACTGCGGGGCAATGAACGCGGCGAGCTGGATCTCTCGCTGGACATGCTGCGCACGCTGATCGTGTGCCAGCGGATGGTCGATCAGGCAAAGGAGACATAAATGGACCGACTCACAACGATCAAAGCGGCCGCCTGCACGGCGGCCGCAGCGCTGACGGCCTTCTGGGGCTGGACGGGCTGGCTGGCGGCGGCATGGTTTCTGGCCATGCTGCTCGACTATGCCACCGGCAGCGCCGCCGCCCTGCGCGCCGGAACGTGGAGCAGCCGCGCCGCCCGCGAGGGCCTGTGGCACAAGGCGGGCAGCGTGGCGGGCGTGCTCGTGGCGGCGCTGCTGGACTTTGCCCTGCGCGTGCTGCTCGGCAGCGTGCCGGGGCTGGGCATCGACTACGACGTGCTGCTGTGCCCGCTCGTGACGGCGTGGTATCTGCTGACGGAGCTGGGCAGCATCGCCGAAAACGCGGGCGCGCTCGGCGCGCCGATGCCGCAGTTTCTCATGCGGGCGATCGCCGCCCTGCGCGCCGGCATTTCCGACCGCGGCGGCGGAGACGGGGATGGAGGCGGCGCGGCATGACGGACTTTTCCCCGCTGAATTTCCCGCTGCCGGAGCGCACCGGCGCCGAGGGGCTCGACGTGCGCGTGACGGCGCTGGAGGAGACGATCGTCCGGCTGCTGGAGGCGCTGCAGTACACACTGACGAACCTCGGGCGCGAGAACTTCAACCCCGCCGCGCTCGAACGGCTGCGCGACGAGCTGCGCAGCGGGCAGACCACGAACCAGTAAGGAGGCAGGCAATGCATCTACCCACATTTCCCCGCGCCATGCCCGTGACGCGGCGCGTACAGACCGACTTTCGCGGCTACGACCACCGGCCGGGCTGCCCGGAGGGCGGCATCTACGAGATGACGAACGGCTCGGCGGCCGACGCGCCGCTGTTTTCCACGCGGCCGGGCCGCACGCTGACCTATCCGACCGGCGGCGGCAGCGCGAACGGACTGTTCGCCGTCGACGGCGGACTGCTCTGGTGCACGGGCCAGACGCTGTATTTTAACGGCACGCCCGTCGACGGCTGCACGCTCGTCAACGGGCCGAAGGTGTTCGCCGAGCTCGGCGGCACGGTGCTCATCTGGCCGGACAAGGTCTGGTACCGGCCGGATATGGGCACGTTCGGCAGCGCCGAGCCGAGCTGGAGCGGCACGGTGGCGCTCCAGCGCTCGGACGACAGCAGCGGCGCGCGCGCCGATTCCGTCGCCGCGAACGGCATCGACACGCCCTTTCGCGTGGGCGACGCCGTGACGTTCAGCGGCTTTTCCACGCCGGAGGACAACGGCACCTACATCATCCGCGCCATCGCGGGCGCGGTGCTCGTGTTCGACCCCGACACGTTCTCTGCCGTCGGAGCGGTCGAGCACATCACGGTCACGCGGCGCATGCCCATGGCGCTGCACGCATGCACATACGCCAACCGCATCTGGGCCTGCGCGCAGGACACCGTCTGGTGCACAAAGCTCGGCGACCCGCTGAGCTGGTACTGGTACGAGGCGGACGAAAACGGCACGGTCGCCACGGCGGCATGGAGCGTGGACGTCGGCACGCCGGGCAACTTTTCCGGCTGCGCGGCGACGGGCAGCGGCGTGGTGTTTCTCAAGCCGGACGGGCTCTGGCGGCTCTACGGCACGAAGCCGGACAACTTCCAGCTCATCGCCTCGGCGGCGCTCGGCACGGAGAAAAACTCCGGCCGCTCGCTCGTGACGGCGGCGGAGACGCTCTACTACCTCTCCCCCGCCGGGCCGGCGCGCACCTCCGGCGGACGGCCGGTGCGCATCGGCGACGCGCTCGGGCGCACGCTCACGGCCGGCGCGGCGGGCACGGACGGCACGCGCTGGTATCTCTCGGCGCACGATCCGCAAAACGCATGGCACCTGTTCGTATACGACACGCGCAGCGGCCTGTGGAGCCGCGAGGACGCATTTCACGCATCCGGGTTCGCCCGGCACGACGGCGCGCTCTACGCGCAGGATCCGAGCGGCGTCTGGCGCTTCGGCACGGGCAGCACGGCGCAGCTGGAGAGCATGCTGGAGACGGGCGATTTCGTCAGCGGCAGCCCGGACTGCAAGCGCCTGCTGCGCGTGCAGCTGCGGCTGGAGGCGGACGCGGGCGCAAGTGTCACGGCGGCGGTGCAGTATGACTCCGACGGCGTGTGGCACACGCTGGCGACCGTGGCGGCAGGCGCGAAGCGCTCCGTCACGCTGCCGGTGCTGCCGCGCCGGTGCGACCACTTTCGCCTGCGGCTGACGGGCACGGGGGCGTGGCGGCTGCTGTCGCTCGCGCGCACGGAGACCGCCGCCGGACCGCAGCACTGAAGAAAGGAGACCTTATGGCCACAAAATACAAATACGACAAGGACACCGACTACGCCGCGCTCATGGAGCGGGCGGCGCAGCGCGGCGACAACGCGGCCGCCGCGATCTATGAGCAGCAGCGCAACGCGAAGATCCGCGGCGAGGGCATGACCGATGTGACGCAGTCGAACGACTACGCGCAGTATCTGCCGCTCGAGGACGTGCCGGACTACGACGACACGCACCGCCGCCAGGCAGAGTCCCTGCTGACCGAGCGCGACACGACCGGGCAGCGCGCGCGCATCGACCAGATGCTCGACGCGCTGCTCGGCGAGGAATTCGACTACGACCCGGCATCGGACAAGCTCTACGCCGCCTACCGCCAGCAGTATGAGCGGCAGGCGGATCTCGCATCGGCCAACGCCCTCGGGGCGGCGGCCGCGCTGACGGGCGGACGGGCCTCGACGGCGGCCGTGGCGGCGGCACAGCAGGCGGGCGGATACTACCGCGCGATGCTCGCGGGCAAGCTGCCGGAGCTGGCGCAGCTCGCCTACGAGCGCTACAACGGCGAGCGCAAGACGCGCCTGAGCGCGATCGACGCGATGCTCGACGCGGCCGACAGCCGCGATGGCGTGACGAAGGCGCAGATCGCCGCGCTGCTCGACATGGACGACGCGGACTACGACCGCGCGGACAGCAAGCTGCAGCAGCAGGCCAAAGACGCGGCCGACCGCAAGGCCGCCGCCGACAAGAAGGCCAAGGAGGAAAAGGCCGCGCAGGAAGCGGCTGACAAGGCCGCGCGCAGTGAGGCGCGGCGGCAGATCACGCTCATCCTGCGCAACGGCGGCACCGTACCCAACGACCTCTGGGAGCAGAGCGGCTACAGCGCCGTGACGATCGCGGCAATGCTGCGCGGGCGGAAGGGTTAAGCGTTATGTAAACTTAGCGCCGGTTTCGCTGCAATCAGTCGCTGTCGTGCCTTTCACCGAAAAATAGTTATGTAAACCGCACGAAGGAAAGAAGTCCCGGAAGCGAAAACGCTTCCGGGACTTTTGCGTGCTGTGTCTGCGCTCAGGCCGTGGCCTGCTTATAGCGCATGAGGATGGTTGCGACCTGCGCGCGCGTGGTGCTGCCGCCGGGTTCGAGATAGTCCGTCTTGTCGTGCGGAAGGCCCTTGATAAGGCCGTTGCCGACGGCCCAGGCCATCGCGTCGCGGGCATAGGCCGACACGCTGCCGGCGTCGGGGTAGGCGGCGAGCGAGGCGGCGTTGCCGGTGGCGTCCGGCGCGTACTTGGCCGTGTACCGGTACAGGATGGCGGCGAGCTGCTCGCGCGTGATCTGGCCGCTGGGGTCAAACGTCGTGGCGCTCGTGCCGTTGACGATGCCCGTGAGCTTCGCCCACAAGATGGCGTTGGTATACCACTGGCCGCGCGGCACATCGTCAAACGGGGCGCGGAGCTTGGCCAGCTCATAGCCCTCGACGACCTTCGGCTCGCCCTGGATGCGGTAGAGGATGCACACGAGCTGTGCGCGCGTGCACGTGCCGCTCGGGTCGACAGTCGTGGCCGAAAGGCCGTTGATATAGCCGCTGTAGATGCAGTAATCCAGCCCCGCGTGCGCCCAGGTGTCCGGCGCGGGCATATCGCGGAAGGCGTAGCCCGGGCAGGTCGGCCCGCCGGGGCAGACAGACGGCAAACCGGTAGCCGGAATGGTTTCTGCCTTTGTCTCTCCACAGACGGAACAAGTATAAACTCGAACCCCGGATGTTGTTGCAGTCGGCTTAATAACGACCTCTCCTGCATTCATCTTATGGCCAAACGCCGCCACTTCATTGCGGTGTTCTACAGCTCCGCATTTTGCACATGTATACAGGTCATAACCATCTTCCGTGCAAGTTGCAGGAGCACGCTTTGTCAGCTGCCAAGTATGCATATGCACACCGGTCGCCGGAATCGTCTCCGTTTTGGTATCCCCGCACACAGTACAGGTATAGGTGCGGACACCTGCCATATCTTCTGTCGGCTTCGTTGTCACTGTCCCGCTGTTCCATTTGTGTCCCAGCGGTTCTGAAGCGTCATATCGCTGTGTCGTGCCGCAGGCACTACATGTGCACAGGATATAACCGCCCGTCGTGCAAGTGGCCGGAATCTCCTTGGCAACAAACGTATGCTCACCCGTTGCAGGGATTGTCTCCGTCTTCGTCGCGCCGCAGTCCGTGCAAGTATAGGTGCGGACACCAGCATGAATGCAGTCCGGTTTCGTGGTCACGATGCCGGAATCCCAGGTATGGTCCCGCAGCTTCGGGATGTCCTCGCCCACGCGCGCGTTGCAGCGCGCACAGATGTGATAGCGGTAGCCGGTGGTCGTGGCCGTCGGCTCCTGCGCGACGACCCACTCGCCCCAGTCGTGGTCGAGGGCGGGGATGACATCGTCATAGTCCTTGCCGCAGGTCGGGCACGTGCCCTTGTAGTGGCCGGACTCGGTGCAGGTCGGCTCCGTGCGCACGTCGGCATAGCTGTAGTCATGGCCCTTGGCGGGGATGACCTCGTCGATCTGCACGCCGCAGCGCGCGCACGTGCCGACGACGCGGCCGGGCTTCGTGCAGGTGGCCGGGAACAGGTCGCAGCGGCTCAGGTCATGGCCGAGCGCGGCGATCTTCTCGGTGCGGGTCGCGCCGCAGGCCGAGCACTTGTAAAACACCGTGCCCTGCTCGGTGCAGGAGGCCGGGTAGGTCTGCGTCACCCAGGTGTGGTCGGTGGCGGCGACATAGGTGTCGTCCACAGGGGCATAGGTGCAGCCCTTCACCGTGCAGGCGTGGTGCGTGTAGCCCTGCTTGGTGCAGGTGGGGTCGACGACCGTGTCGGCGAACTGGGCGATGTGGTCGCCGTGCCAGAGACCGGTCTTGTAGCCCTGCCACGTGCCGTCGTCCTTGAGCTCGGCGGCCCAGGCGTAGCTGCCCTGCGTGTAATAGACCACGCAGTCGCGCGGGAAGGAGCCGTTGGTGTCCGCCGCGCCGGTGATGGTCTTGGCGGGGGCGTTTTTGAAGATGGCGCGCTTGAGCTGCGTGACCTTTGCGATCTGGGTCAGGCCCGCAGCAATATCATCCGCGTGCTCTTCGTTCCCATCCGGATTGTCCGGGTCGAGAATCCCGTTGAGGACAGCCTTGATGGCGAACTGCAGCGCGGCGTCCACACTGGTGAAGGCGCGGGCCTGAATCGTGTCGATCTTGTCGCCGAAGTAAGCCTCCTCGAGCAGCTCGCAGCCGGCAAAGGCGCAGCGGTCGATCTGCGCGACGCGGTTGGAGAGGTCGACGGACTTCATGTGGTTATCGCCGGCAAACGCGGCCACACCGATGGTGAGTTTCTTGTCTCCGGGACTGAAGGTGAGCTCCTCCATATAATAGTCGCACAGAAAGGCGTAGTCACCGATGCGCGTGACCTGCGAGGGAATGTTGAGCTTCTTGTGGTGGTTGACGAACGCGAACGCGCCCTTGCCGATCGTCTGCAGGCTCGACGGCAGGCCGAGCGTCGTGTCCTCCTGACCGAGAATGCGGTCCCACGCGAAGGCCCACGGGCCGATATACGTCAGACAGTCCGGCAGGCGCAGTTCGGCAAGCATGGTGCAACTGTAAAACGCACGCTCCTCGATGCGCTTGAGGCGGCTGCAGGCGCGCGCGCGCACGAAGGTGAGCGTGTCGCAGCCGTAGAAGGCGTACTTGTCGATGAGCTCGAGCTTGCGCGGCATGTTGATGGCCGAGAGGTACTCATCCTTATAAAACGCATGGTCGCCGATGGTGGTGATGTCGTCGTTCAGGTAGACGCAGGTGAGATAGTGGCAGTCCTTGAAGGCGCGGTCGCCGACGTTCGGTACACCGGTGTAGTGCTCCGTGCGGCCGTTCCACTCCTCATCTGTCGCACCGGCGATGTAGGCCAGGACGAGATAGTCCTCGCCGATGGTTTCCCCGGCATCTAAATCTACGCCCTCGACATCACGCAACCAGGGGGCTTTCTGACCCGTGACCCCGTAGTCCGCCATCGGGCCGTTGCCGAAGATGTACACGCCGTAATACTGCGCGTCCTCGCGGTAGTCGTGCTCCTGCCAGATCTGCTGCAGGGCGGGGTTGTCCTGCACGACGGTGGGGTTCGTGACCTCGTAAATTTTATAATGTACGCTGGCCTCGTTCTCGGCGGGGCCGCAGTCGCCATGCGCGACTTCTTTGCCGAAGAGCTTTTTGATCTGATCCGGCTGGTTGAGAAACTGCTCAACCACGCCCGCGATCGTGCCCGCCTGCGCCGGCGGAGCGCACACGCTCAGCAGTCCGGCCGCGAGCACAAAGCACAGCAGCAGCGACAACACTCGTTTTTTCATATGGTTCCTCCCTCCGAAATGGACATTCCGGTAACAATGTCTACACGGCCAGTATACAGGACGCGCCCCGCTTTTGCAACGGGTCGTGCGCGCATGGGCGCGAAAAAATGCACATTTTGTTTACACAAATGAAACAAAATGTAACGCTCAAAACGTTTTTTCGGCGATCCCCATTGCACACTTTCCCAGGCATATGGTATATTTTCGACAGATAGGTATTACGGTTGTACACATGCATCACAACAAAGGAGGACAAAGGATGAAAAAGCGCGTGCTCTCGCTGGCGCTGTGTCTCGTTCTGGTCGTGGGGCTGTTCTCCGGCCTGACCGTGAACGCATCGGCCGGCAGACTCGACGATCTGAAAAAGGAGATCGCCGAGAAGCTCATCAAGGAGAAGATCGAGCAGCTCAAGGAGGAGTTTGAGATTCCGGATCTCGACACGGATGCCATTCTCAGCAGCTTTGCGACCGCGGCCACCTCGGGCGACTTCGGTGAGAACAGCTGCCTGCACTGGGAGGTCTCCACGGGCGTGCTCAGCGGCAAGACGCTGACCATCTCCGTCACCGGCGCCATGCCCGACTTTGATTTTCCCAACGGCAACCTCGCACCGTGGTGGAACTATGAAGCGCTGGGTATGCTCACGAGCTTCGGCAACTTTAAGCTGGAGGGCGAGCTGAAAAAGGTCGTCATCAAGGACGGCGTCACGAACGTGAGCGACTATGCGCTGTTCTTCCTGCCGGCCGCCACGCAGGTCACGCTGCCGGACAGCGTAACGAGCATCGGCCGCTACGGCATCGCCATGTGCTCCAAGCTCACGGGTCTGTCCATCCCCAAGGGCGTGACCGGGATCGGCGACTTTGGTCTCGCGGGCAACGGGCTGACCGCCGTCACGCTGCCCGACGGGCTGCAGGGCCTCGGCCGCGGCGCGTTCGACTCCTGCGCCAGCCTCACGAACACCACTCTGCCCGCCGCCATCACGGCCGTGCCCGGCAAGTGCTTTGCCGACTGCACGAAGCTGCTGAACGTCAAATACGCCGGCACCGTGACCGCCATCGGCGATCTCGCGTTTGAAAGCTGCAAGGCGCTCACCGCAGCGCCCATCCCCGAGACGGTGACCGCCATCGGCACGTCCGCCTTCACCGGCTGCACCGCGCTGACGGATGTGACCATCCCCGCGGGCGTGAGCACCATCCCCGAGGACTGCTTCCGCGGCTGCACCGCGCTGGCCGACATCGATCTGCCCGGCACGGTGACGAGCGTCGGTCACAACGCCTTCACCGGCTGCGCCGCGCTGAAGGACGTGCGCTGCTACGGCACGGCCCCGGCGGTCGAGCCGGGCAACTCGGAAGCGCACAGCTTTGAGCCCGCCACCGTCACCATCCACTACAACCCCGCCATGAACTGGACGCTCGACGCCGACGGCAAGTGGCAGGGCTACACCGTCAGCGACAAGGGCGCGTGCCTGCACACCGACTACGGCACGACGGAGCGCACCGTGCCCGCCACCTGCGGCAAGGCCGGCCGCGTCGACACCATCTGTGGCAACTGCGGTGAGGTCATCTCGACCAGAGAGCTCCCGCCCACCGGCGCGCACGACTGGGGCAACGGCGTTGTGACCACCGCGCCGACCGAGACCACGCCCGGCGTGCGCACCTTCACCTGCACCGTCTGCAGCCAGA
>OLRF01003009.1_pt1 | contig 13773 bp, 10 predicted proteins | sample 1672061 | NCBI WGS metagenome assembly OLRF01 (sample SAMEA3136641, study PRJEB25190) | human gut metagenome | reverse complement strand
GATAGAAATGTTCGTGTTGAGTTAGATGACAGAGCAGAAAAGCTTGGTTATCGTATGCGTGAAGGTCAGGTTCAGAAGGTACCGTATCTGCTTGTAATCGGATTTAACGAAATGGAGAATAAGTCAGTCTCCTATAGACTTCATGGAGAAATGGATACTACAACAGTTGGACTTGATGAGTTTGTTGAGAAGATCCATGAAGAAATTAAAAATAAGGTAAGATAAAAGAAACAGATCGAAGCATCTGGTAAGTATAAAAAGGGCACGAATCAAGTTTAGATTCGTGCCCTTTCTCTGTAAAAAACATAATTATTCAGGATCTTATAGTAAAATCAATTTAGTTCTCAAGCAGATATTTTTCGCAAAAAGCGATCTGCGCTTCCATGGAAGTGCGGCTTGGAGCACCCTTTGTAAGACGCTTTTCTACGCAAGTCTTCATGCTGATTGCGTCATAGATATCCTCATCAAATACTGGGCTGATGGAACGATATGCGTCAAGAGAAAGCTCATCAAGGGAGCAGTTTTTATCAATACACATTAGAACAAGCTGACCAACAATGCCATGTGCATCACGGAATGCAACACCGTGATTTACAAGATAATCAGCGGCATCTGTAGCGTTGGTGAAGCCATTTTTTGCACTGGCTTCCATGCGATCCTTACGGAATGTCATAGAGGCGATCATGCCTGTGAACAAACCAATGCAACCCTTAACAGTATCAAATGCGTCAAATGCCATCTCCTTATCCTCCTGCATATCTTTGTTGTATGCAAGCGGAAGACCTTTCATGGTAGTTAAAAGAGACACAAGAGCACCATAAACACGTCCTGTTTTTCCTCTGATCAGCTCTGCAATATCAGGATTTTTTTTCTGCGGCATAATACTAGAACCGGTGCTGTAAGAATCATCAATATCGACGAATTGATACTCGTTAGTATTCCAGGTGATAATCTCTTCGCAGAAGCGGGACAGGTGCATCATAATAATTGAGAGTGCATCCTGATATTCAATTAGGTAGTCGCGATCAGAAACAGAATCCATGCTGTTGAGTGTTGGACCATAGAAACCAAGAAGAGAAGCAGTAAGTTCTCTGTCTAATGGATAGGTTGTTCCTGCAAGTGCACCTGCACCAAGAGGGCAGTAATTCATTCTTTCATATATATCGTGAAGTCTGCTTCTGTCGCGCTTGAACATTTCGAAATATGCACCGAAATGATGAGCAACAGTAACAGGCTGTGCCTTCTGAAGATGAGTAAATCCAGGCATGAATGTATGAGTGTTTTCTTTCATGATTCTTAAGATAACAGCCATAAGCTCTTTAAGCTCAGCATCAGTATTAAGAACTTCCTGTCTTGTGAAAAGTCTCATATCAAGAGCAACCTGGTCATTTCTGCTTCGTCCTGTGTGAAGTCTCTTTCCGGCATCACCGATTCTCTCAATAAGAGTAGCCTCCATAAATGTATGGATATCCTCGTATTCATCAGTGATTTCAAGCTTTCCTGATTCAATATCAGCAAGAATTCCCTTAAGACCTTCTACAATCTGCTCACTTTCGCTTTCAGGAATAATTCCCTGCTTGCCGAGCATAGTAGCATGTGCAATACTTCCTTCAATATCCTGCTTATAGAACTTCTGGTCAAATGAAATTGATGCGTTGAAGTTGTTAACAAGCTCATTAGTTTCTTTGGTGAATCGTCCACCCCATAATTTCATTTATAAATCCTCCTTGAATTAAATATCTGTATTTTCTTCATTAAAATTATCTTCTTCATCTTCAATAGAAGAGAGAAGACTGTCAGTAAGTTCATCATCAATATCAGGTGATTCAAGATTCTCGAAATCATCCATATCATCAAGAATAGAACTTTCTATATTATCATCAGACAGTTTCTTAATATCTTTGTTAGTAAGAGACGGATCATCAAGATATTTTCTGATAACTAACGGAAAATGTGCCATATTTACTTTTTCTGCTTTAATAAAGCAGCTGGCAAGATAAATGCCAATCAATATAATAATGCAAAGTGTAGTAATAACGCAACCCAATATTAAATTAACAGGACGATATTTTAATACAACGGTATGAGTTCCGGCACTTACGTCAACACATAACAATGCATTTTCCCAGGCATAAGTGTCAGCTTTCTTGCCATCAATATACACAGACCAGCCACCATCGTATGGAATAGAGAATAATATTGCTTTGTCTGAGGAAGCAGTAAGAGTTCCTGTAAACTTAGTATCAGAGAAATTCTCAACCTGATAGCTTTCTGAATTGAGTTTATTGTAAGCCCTGATGAATTTGTCTTCATCGAGTGTGTATACAGAAAGATTCATTCCGCCGGTATCAGAAGTTACTTCGACAGTATCTGTGTCATGGACATAACCAATATCAAGAATCCGGTTATTGCTCTTTATATTATTGTAGGTGTAAGTGGTTGTGTTATTAATAGTAACAGTTACGGAATCAACAGATTTATTCGCAACTGACAGGTACATATGACCACTCTTTGAAGGTGTGATAATACAATCGGCTTCAGTAGGGAATGAAGTAGTATATTCAAATACATCACTTATTCCGGTAAGAGATTGAATAAGAATATTCTGGTTCTCAATACCATTGTTATTCTTAGCCATAACAAGGTCATATGCTGTTGAACTGTTAATCGCATAACCAATAGGAAGTGTGTAATTATTCTTATACACAAATTCACCATCGCTGCCTGTATAATAATTTCTTATATCACTTTCAACTAAAAGTCGGTTAGAAATAGTGTATTTTACAGAGAAAAGAGAATCAGTAACAGCGGTAAGACCATTGCAGCCATATGCATTAGTTGAATTTTCCATTCCTATAAGGTTGTAAAGCTTTGACATCCCTGCATTGCATGTTGATGAAAATGTTGAAACAGTTCGGTAATTATGCCATGCACCATCATTTTTAGAACGCGCTCCAAAAAGCTTATCCATTCTATAGAAGGATGTGTCATTATCAGATACGGTTTTTGTAACAGTCTTTACGGCATCATAATCAAGAAGATATGATGTACGGCTTGTTGTTCCAATACCGGTTGCATCCATATTCATTGTACATTCAATGATTGATACTGAGAATGTAAGCATAAGAACGACAGGAATCTTGAACTTGGCGTTGTTATGAATAAACATTAACAGACCATATATAAGAATAAATATTCCACTTATATATACACTCTTAAATGAATATTCAGTCTCTGAGTTAATAAAAAGTTCTTCCATAATAAGCAGAAGACCAATTGCAATCCATAATGATGCACCAAGCTGCCTGTTAGTAGAATTCTTAAGGTTAATAACAGCTTCATAGCACATTGCAAGCAGGAAGAATATATATATGAATGACTGTCTGCAAGGCAGGCTGTTAGGGAAATGCATACCATGCCATATATAGTTAGGTATATTTAAGTTAAATGCTGTCAGGAAGATAAGCAGGATGACACATTTGCCAATCTTTTCACGTGCATTGACTTTACTGCACATAATATAAAGCGGTAGCAGTACAAAAACAGCAACGCCGCAGTATATGTTAGGCAGATGATCCAGTCCTAAATGAACCGGAATGTTGATAAGCTGTCTTGTGAGCATTGATAATATGCTGAAATAAGAAATAAGCTTATCAGGGAATGTCGTGTCGCTTGAGGCTGAAAGTGAAAATGTATAGAATTCAGGCAGAAGAAGACACGCTCCCAGTCCACCGGCAAGCAGTGAATATACACAGAAATTAATAAATTTCTTCACATACTGCATAGGGCTTTTAATACCGTTATAAGCAATCATAAGAACAACATAGTAAATTACTACTGAAAGGCATACCATGATTGCAATATAATAATTAGTAAATATACATAATCCTAGAGTTATGCAATAGAATATGCAGCGGTTCTCATTAACAAGTCGTTCAAGTCCAAGCATGATAAGTGGAATCAGAATAACACAGTCAAGCCACATAATATTCCAGCTGTATGCCGCAATGAAGCCGGACATACCATAGAACATACCGAATATGGCAGCAATTACATGCTTGTTATTATTGTGTTTAGTAAGATAATACGTTAAAGAAAGACTGCTGCCAGCTATCTTAAGTATTATAAATGCATTCATTATCTCTATAGTGTATTTCTGTGGAAAAAGTGCAACGAACCAGTTAGATGGACTTGCAAGGTAATATGCGAACAGAGATGTGAAGTTAGTTCCCATTCCTATATTCCATGAGTAAGTAAGACTTTCACCATTTCTTATCTTGTGCCACAGTTCTGAAAAGAATGGCGCATACTGATGATACATGTCAGACCTCAGATAACATTCGTTTCCCCATGGAAATATGCCTCTTGTATAGTACAGTGCCATCATCATTATAACTGGAAGTACAAAGGCAGCAAGATATGTAAAGTTAGAATTAAGAATTGATTTCTTTGATGAATTCATGGCTTCCCTCCCTTAGCCGATAATAGTAACATTTTACCAAAGAACGAAAAAAGTGTAAACAATTATAGGCAAATTAGGCTTGTATTCGATAGTACAATTTTGTAAAATAGAAAAGTACGCAAAAGGAATCTCCAAAGGGTAATGCTTAAGGAGAGTGTACATGGAATACAGACAATTATATAAAAAACACAAAAGGGCTGTACAATACGGAATATGTGCAGTTTTTCTGATTATAACCGGATTGATATATCTGGCAGGAAGAAAGAACGCTTCAGTGTCAGAGAATACATTTGCAGATAATGTCGTATCAAGTAGTATAGAAGACAGCTGGCATATGGAAAGTGAATCATCATTTGAAGACATATATGTGTATATATGTGGACATGTTAATTCTCCAGGTGTTGTAAAGTGCCTGAAGGGAACAAGGCTGTATGAAGCAGTGGCAATGGCTGGTGGTGCTGATGATTCGGCTGATATGTCTGCAGTTAATCTTGCAGCACTTGTTGCTGATGGGGAACGGGTATATATTCCGGCATATGGAGAGGATATTTCTGTTATAGAAGAACAGACAGAGGGGATTGTTAATATTAATAAAGCTACAGAAAGTGAGCTTATGACACTGCCGGGAATTGGAAGTTCAAGGGCGGCAGATATAGTAAGATACAGGACAGATAATGGCAGATTCCAGACAATAGAAGATATAATGAAAGTGTCTGGAATTAAGGAAGCAGCATTTAATAAGATAAAGAATTATATTTGCGTATGATAAGATGCATATGCAAAGAGAGTAAAAGGAGTAGATTATGGCAGGCAGAGTTTTAGTTGTTGATGATGAGAAAATGATTGTTAAGGGACTTAAGTTCAGTCTTATGCAGGATTATAGTGTTGTAGACTGTGCATATGATGGTGAAGAAGCTCTCGAGTATGCTAAAAACAATGAATATGACATAATCCTTCTTGATATTATGCTTCCCAAGCTTGATGGATTATCAGTATGCCAGCAGATAAGAGAGTTTTCAGATGTGCCTATAATTATGCTGACAGCTAAAGGCGATGACATGGACAAGATTCTTGGCCTTGAGTATGGTGCAGATGATTATATTACAAAACCATTTAATATTCTTGAAGTTAAGGCGAGGATGAAAGCTATTTTAAGAAGAAATGCTGTGACAGAGAAGAAAGCAGCAAAGAGCAATATTATTAATGCGGGTGATATGAAGATAGATTGTGACAGCCGTAATCTGTATATTGCAGGAAGACCTATTAATCTTACTGCTAAGGAATTTGATCTTCTTGAATTGTTAGCAGTTAATCCAGGAAAGGTATACAGCAGGGATAATCTTCTTAAAGCTGTGTGGGGACAGGATTATTCAGGTGACGGCAGAACGGTTGATGTCCATATGAGAAGACTTCGTGAGAAGATTGAAGATAATCCGAGTGAACCAAAGTATGTTCACACTAAGTGGGGAGTAGGTTACTATTTTAATGTTTAATAAGATTAAAAAAAGAAATGACCATAGGAAAATCTTTTTTGACAGAGAGTTTGAGTCATTTTTCAGGTTCATAAATAAATATTCAACAAGACAGTTCGCAGTTATGGCGGTAATAGTTGCAACAGCGGTAATCTGTACATTTGAAGGTTTTGAGTATATTTACAGGCAGTCTGTAATTACAAGACAGACTGCGGTTATACAGAATGAAGCGGTTCTTATTGCAGCAGAATATTCTAATTATGAAAGTCTGGAAGCAGCTGAGAATAATGATATGAACAGCAGACTCAGCAGTTATTCGGCACTTAATCAGATAAGAATAAGAATTGTTAATCTTAATTATGTTATCAGTGTTGACACATATTCTATTGATACTAATAAGACAATTCTTAATCCCAGGGTATTCGATATATTCAGTAATCATAAGAACAGTTCCGGCTATGATAAGAAAACGGGTAATATACAGGCAGCTGTTCCGGTATACAATGATTCAGGTACATTTATAGCTGTTCTTGTAGCTGATCTTGATTACACAGAGATAGATGCAATGTTTCATGATGTGAACAGTCAGAATAATAATATTAAACTGGTTATTATAACAATATGTCTGGTGTTACTTATCGTAGGCATATATTTTCTTAACCGGCCTGTAAAAAGGGTACTTGATATTGTTTCAAATGTAAGTGCAGGGCATACTGATGCAAGAATCCCTGTCAGGAGCTATACCGAAATACGTGAGATTGCAGATGATTTTAATAACATAATGGACAGGGCTAATGAAACAGATCAGTCCAGAGCAGAATTTGTTTCGAATGTGTCACACGAATTAAAGACACCTATAACCTCGATTAAAGTATTGGCGGAGTCTCTTAATACACAGGAAAATGTGCCAATAGAAGTGTATCAGGAATTCATGCAGGATATTGTAAGTGAGATAGACAGAGAAAGTAAGATTATAGAAGATTTACTTACTCTTGTTAGAATGGATAAATCTGTTGCAACACTTAATATTATATCTGTTAATATGAATGATTTATTAGAGATGACACTCAAGAGACTTAAGCCATTAGCACAGAAAAAGAATATTGAACTGCTTTTTGAAAGTTTCAGACCGGTTGTTGCACAGATTGACGAAGTTAAGATGACACAGGTTATATCCAACCTTGTGGAGAATTCTATCAAATACAATGTTGAAGATGGATGGGTACATGTTTCACTGAATGCAGATTATCAATATTTTTATATAAGAGTTGAAGATTCAGGCATAGGAATACCAGAGGAAAGTATTAATAAAATATTTGAAAGATTTTACCGGGTAGATAAGGCAAGGTCGCGTGAAACGGGCGGAACAGGACTTGGACTGGCTATCGTAAGAAACATAATTCTTATGCATCATGGAACTATTAAGGTTCATAGCGAGGAAAATATAGGAACAACATTTACAATGAGAATACCTCTTAATTATGTTGAAAACCAGCAGTAATGCAGATGGAAGTATGCCAGTGGACATATTTATAAGCTGTTAAGAATATCAGGATAGGAAAGGAGCAGTTATGATGGGACATGTAAGGAAAGCTATTATGAAATTGACATCCGTTATAATTGTTATTGCAGTAACATTTATAACTGTTTCATGTTCTTCGCAGAAGAATGGAACAGCATATTCTGTATATTTTCTTAATGAAGACGGAACATCACTAACTGAAGGCAGAGTATACATCGAAAGTCAGGACGCTGTTTCAGTTGCAAATGAACTCCTTGAAAAAATGAATGTTGCAAAAGGCAGACATACAAGCATAATTAAGCCGGTGTCTGTATCGCAGCCAACGGTTGAAATTAATGGAATATACGCAGGTGTCTATTATGACAGCTCTTATTATGGAATGAAACCAAGTACCGAAGTACTTTACAGGGCAGCAGTTGTTAAAGAATTATCACAGATAAGTGATGTTCTATATGTTAGATTTTATGTTGATGGTAAGGATGCTGTGTATGAAGATGGAACAATCATAGGAAATATGAGTGATGAGGATTTTGTAGATACACAGGAAGGTGCTATGGCTGATGTGAAGTGGAAGACGATTAATCTGTATTTTGCTAACAAGTCAGGAGATGCCCTTGTAAAGAATAGCAAGAGAATCTGTTATAATAAGAATGTATCTGTTGAGAAGGTTGTAATGGAACAGCTTATTAAAGGAACAACAGAGTCGGGGTGTTACCAGAGTATTCCGTCGAATACCAAGCTGCTTAGTATATCTGTTGTCGACAGGATATGTTATGTTAATCTCAGTCAGGAATTTGCAACTGATATGGTTAATGCAAAGAGCAATGTGACTATATATTCAATTGTTAATTCCCTTTCAGGACTGGAGGAAATTAACAATTGAATATATTGTCAAGGGAAATTCTAATCTGATGTATAGAGATGCAATTAGCCTTGATACAGTATTTTATATGAATAATGAACTTGTAAAAAAAGATTTATCTGATAATTAATGGTCGTTTCTGGAAAGGATATTATTGAAGAGACCATTTTTTGTGGCAGCAGTTATGAGCATTGCTGCAGTATATTTGTCATTATATGTTAAGTTATATATCGTTATTATAGTGGGAATAATGGTGTTTACCGGATTCCTTATATATCTTAAGAAAACAGGAATTCCTGGTTTTTATGTGATTTTTATCATGATGTTTCCAATTATGTGCCTAAGAACTGAAGTAAGTATGGAAAAGCTATGCTATCAGGGGCAATTGTCAGATAAAACACATATTGCTTATGTAAATGGATACATAGCAGATATTAAACAGTCAGAAAACGGTTATGCGGTGTATATAAGAAATGCCTTTGTTATGCCGGATTCATGGGGCAGGCAGTTTAAAAGCGGTTTGGTAGTATACTCAGAAAAAAGATTTGCCAATCCAGGGGATGAAGTTAAGATTAAAGTAACATTAAAGGATTTTAATATACCATCTAATGAAGGGCAGTTTAATGCCAGAAAATATTATACATCACTTGGATTTAATTATTGTGCAGATTTGTCAGATATTGTGAATATACAGTCTGGAAGTAGTTATATTTCCAGCATTTACAGATTTGCAGATTCCATAAAAAATATTTACCAAAATGTATATTCTGAGCAGAATGCAGGAATTATGCAGTCGATTGTGTTAGGTGACAGGTCAGGGCTTGATGATGATGTAAAGAGAATGTATCAGAAGAATGGAATTTCCCACATTTTGGCAATAAGTGCACTTCATGTTTCGCTTGTTGGAATGTTTATATATGACTGGTTAAAGAAGAAAATTGGCAGAATCGCATCTGCATGTTTTAGTACATTTCTTATTATTTCATATTTGTGCATGACAGGTTATAGTGCATCTGCCAGCCGAGCTGTAATAATGATTCTTGTATATATGCTGGCAGACGTGCTTGGAAGAACCAGTGATATGGCTAATACATTAGGGATAGCAAGTGTTATTCTTCTGTGGATTAATCCATATAATCTTATAAATTCAGCTTTTTGGTTGTCATTTCTTGCCGTGGCAGGAATTATATATATTAAACCCATACTGTCTGATGATAAAACTATTCTTATATATATAAGACGTCCTGATAAAAAGAATGCAGGATTTTTTCAATTAATTTTATTCAGAATCGCAGATTCGGTTATTACAGGCATGTGTGTTACAATTGTGACACTTCCGGTAATTCTTATTATATCTGGGCAGATTCCTGTAATAAGCCTGTTTCTTAATGTTATAGTAATTCCACTTATGTCGTTGATAATGATAAGCGGTATATTTACGGGAATTGCTGGCATGCTATCTCTTGAAGCAGCATATTTTTTTGCGGGAGCAGGTGGATATATTCTTGATTTTTATTATAAGCTGTGCAGTTTGTCATCACATTTTAAATATGCAGTCATTGTTACGGGAACCCCTGATACTGCAAGGGTGTTTATATATTTTGCGGTTTTAATTATATGGATATGTGTACATGTTATATTAATGAACAAGAAGATTGATGCTGTATGTTTTGCTTTATTAGTATGTGTGCTGACAGGGCTTCATTACAATATTGATTCAGATATGAAGATTGCCATGCTTGACGTTGGGCAGGGGGATTCAATTGTTATGCATACTAAGGAGGGCATGAATGTATTGTTTGACGGAGGAAGCACAAGCAAGAAGAATGTCGGGAGATATACCATATATACTTATCTAAAATATTGTGGGGTAAGAAGTCTCGATTATGTGTTTATAAGTCATCCGGATAAAGACCATGTTAATGGAATATATGAATTGATTGAACTGTGTGATAACACATTTGAGATAGGTACTGTTGTACTGCCGGGAATCAGGCGAACTACGGCAGTAAAGAAGCAGGCTGGTGATGATATGTCGAAGTTAGAGAGAACATTGAAAGCTACTGGTATTAATGTTGTTTATGCTGATGCAGGTGACAGTATTAAATCGGGAGAATTCTCGGTTGAGTGTATGCACCCATGCAAGGGTTACAATTACGAGTCAGCTAACGACTATTCTGCTGTATATCTTGTGGAATATGGAGATTTTTCTATGCTTATGACAGGTGATGCGGAAAAGAAGGCAGAAAAGTGCATTGTTGAGGATGCCAATAGGATGGCAGGAGATGCTGGTGAATCAGCACGGTTTATGTCAGTTAATATATTGAAAGTCGGACATCATGGAAGTAAGGGGGCGAGTTCAGAAGAATTTTTAAGTTATGTAAAGCCTGAAAATGCATTGATATCTTGTGGGGCAGGTAATTCATATGGACATCCTCATACAGAAACTTTACAGAGATTGTCGGGGATTGGAGCAAAGGTGTATAGGACAGACGAAAGTGGAGAGATTGCGGTGCGTGTCAGGGATGGTTCGTATAAAATTGAGGCGTTTAAAGCTTTGAAAGGATAGAACTGTGAAGATATATAACAGGTTGTGAGAAAATATTTTTAACTTGAACCACTTGTACATATCTGATACTATTGTTTAAGATTAGAAACGGAGGCAGCAGGTTTGAAGGTCATAAGTGATGATATTAAGAAGGGTGAATTTAAGAGTGTATATCTTCTGTATGGAGAGGAAGAGTATCTTAAGAAGCAGTATAGAGACAGATTAAAGAATGCTATAGCTGGTGATGATACAATGAATTATTCATATTATGATTCGGATAATGCCAGCGTTAAGGATATAATTGATGTGTGTGAAACACTGCCTTTCTTTGCCCAGAAGAGACTTGTTATTATGGAAAATACCGGTTTTTTGAAAAGTTCTAATGATGAGCTTGCAGATTATATTAAACATATTCCTGATTATCTTGTTGTTGTTATGGTAGAAAAAGATGTGGACAAGCGTAATAAGGTATATAAGGCAGTTGATTCTGTGGGATATATATGCGAGATGAAGCCACAGACAACTGCTACTCTTGAAAAATGGATAGCAGGGCTTCTTGCTAAGGATAATCTTAAAATAAGCAGGGAAGCATGTGATTTGATACTTGATAAGACAGGTGCAGGCATGGATTATATAAGGCAGGAGACAGAGAAGCTTGTGAGTTATTGTCAGGGAAGGGATGTTGTGACAGTAGAAGATGTAGAGAAAGTATGCGCAACACAGACAACAAGTCATATATTTGATATGATAAGTGCAATTGCAAATAAGAAACAACAGCAGGCACTTGATTTATATTATGATTTGTTGGAATTAAAAGAACCTCCTATGAGAATACTTTATCTTATAGTAAGGCAGTTTAACGGAATATTACAGGTGAAAGATCTTATGTCAAGGGGGATTTCAGGTAAAGAGATTGCATCAAAGATAGGAGCAGCGCCATTTGTTGTCGGTAAATATCAGGCACAGGCAAAATATTTTGAGATGAATACACTACTGGATGCATTGAATGAATGTGCTAAAACTGAAGAAGCAGTTAAGCAGGGACGGCTTAATGACAGGCTGGGAGTAGAACTTATTATAATTAAATACAGTAAATAAAAAAGAACCCGGTGCGAGTGGGTGTCAGCACCGGGTTCTTTAAATTATTAAAATTCTTATTAAGCCATTGCGTTAACAGCTTTAGTAATGTGAGATACTTTTCTTGCAGCAGCGTTCTTGTGGAAGATTCCCTTAGAAGCAGCCTTCTCGATCTCAGCTATAGCAACAGGGAGAGCTTCGTTAGCAGCAGCCTTGTCACCAGCAGCAACAGCAGCGTCTACCTTCTTGATATAAGTCTTAACCTTAGACTTTATTGCCTTGTTTCTATCAGCTCTTACCTGACTTGTGATTACTCTCTTCTTAGCAGATTTAATGTTAGCCAATCCGTACACCTCCAAATCATAATTCAATAATAATATCTGTTTCGCATTAAAGCCGGACACGGACGATCTAATGTAAACATACTCACACATTTTATAGTACAAACATCTATATGTCAAGAACCAAATAAAGATTTTGGTATAAAAATTTCATTTTTCTGCACAATATGTTGGGGAGGTGATGTGAAAAATGGATAATATAGTTGTAAGAACTGACCTTGCAGTAGAGGCAAATGAAGAAGCAATGAATGGAACAGGAAAACTGAGGGGGATAAGATTAAGAGAAAGCAATAAATCAAGGATGGGAGTGAAGGTCACAGAATTGCAGGTGACAAATCATTTGGGCGAAGCCGCGATAGGAAGACCCAAAGGAACTTATCTTACTATAGAGGCAGATGATATTGCAAGTGGGGACGAAGAATATGCAAAAGAGGTTATATCGACATTGGCAGGATATATATTTAAGCTTTTAAAGCGTATGAATAAAAATGTCAAACCAGAAAAGATTCTTGTTATTGGACTTGGCAACAGAAATATAACATCGGATTCATTAGGACCTGAGGTTGTAGATAATATTTGTATTAAGATAAGTGAGGGCGATGAGACGGGAGTATGCACACTTAGTCCGGGGGTTATGGCACAGACAGGTATTGAAACTGCAGGAATTATTAAAGGCGTTGTAAGTCAGATAAAGCCGGATGTATGCATAGCAATAGATGCTCTTGCTGCAAGAAGTGTGAACAGATTAAATAGTACTATACAACTTTCTGACCAGGGAATTAATCCTGGCTCAGGTGTTGGAAATCACAGAATAGGAATAACAAAAGACAATATAGGTGTTCCGGTGCTTGCAATTGGCGTGCCTACTGTTATAGATGCCGAAGGGATTATTCAGGGGGCAGGAAAAATGTATGTAACCCCGAAGGACATTGATTCAGACATTAGAAACATAAGTATCATAATATCCAAAGCAATTAACCGTGTTGGTGTTCATATTCATGGCTGATGTGAATACAATATAATGGTAATGCAAAGTAAGGAGGATATATGAGTGATAGAAAGTACAGGCCTGTGTATATGTTTATATTCATGGGCTTAATGCTTATGGTAATAATGATGAATTATAGTTTTAATCTAATATATTATATTCAGAACAGAATTTATGAAAATGCAGTTAAGACATTGTTTCCTGTAGAGACATATTTTGAAGATAATTATGATGAAAATGCAGGTTCGGTGTGGGTCGATTCGGAATATATGTTTAGCATGGCAAAGGAGGATAAAAAACCTGCTACACAGACGGATGAGGGGGTCGTGGAGGCAGGCGCTGAAGTTTGTCCTTTGCCTATACAGGAAAATGCAGCTGGAAATGTTTATAATATTGCAGATTTAAATAATTATGATTTTCTTATGAAGTTCTATACAGTCACATCCATCACAAGCCTGACAACACAGATAATGCGTCCGGAGGAATTTCTGGCAAAAGACC
>OLRF01003005.1_pt1 | contig 13788 bp, 11 predicted proteins | sample 1672061 | NCBI WGS metagenome assembly OLRF01 (sample SAMEA3136641, study PRJEB25190) | human gut metagenome | reverse complement strand
CTCCATGGGTTGTGATGTAGGTTGTCCGTTTATCGGCAGAGCGTTTGATGACAACTGGAAACTTGAAGATCCGACAGGAAAAACGGATGATGATTTCAGGGGGGGCTATACAGCAGATCGAGAAGAATATTCTAGAATTAAAGAAAAAATGATTGCAATATAAATTCCAGTTTATCGAACTAAAACATAAGACCGCTTACATCGTGTAGGCGGTCTTATTTCGTGGCAAGATTATTTGATTTTGAGCTTTCTCTTCTTGGCAGAAAGCACTTTGCAGAGAACATCATCGACGGCGTCGGTGTATCTGCCTTGTGCAATTAGGTTGTTCTTCAAGCGAACAAGGGACTGAATAGTCTGTCTGTATTCATCATCGGAAAGATATAAATGATATTTCTGTTCTTTCAAAGCAACCACCTCCTGTACTGCAATTATATAACAGGAAATGGTATAGGTACAGTTTGCGAATAATTCTCCATTATTGAAAAATGAACGAATTAACAGAGTAACGACCGCCTTGTCTATTAGCAGGATTTTTGGCTCGATTTTTTCCGCCATTAGCAGAGAGGGCAATTTCATTAGCAAAACAGCGATTTTTTTGCTAATTTTTATTAGCAAGCCGTCCACCTGAAAGGCGGACGACATTAGTCCTAAATTCCATTAGCAGACGGAGAATTTGCTAATGAAAATTTGTGATTTTCTCGTTTCTGTTGTTTCTTTGCAAAAATAAAAAACGCCGAAAACCCTTGATTTTACACAGGTTTCCGGCAAAGTTTTGTGAAGACAGGACAATAGAGATGTTTTTGTATTTTCGCTGTCTTGATTTGAACACTCGTCACAATCATTCTACATCACTCCGTTTCTGTTTTCAAGGCTGTTTACAGCGTCATCTCGATTTCGGTGCCGCCGATAAAGACCACCTTGATTTTCTCTTTTGATTCCACCACTACACATTTGATGATCTGACGGACGAGCTTATCGTCATACTCCATCGGATGGTTTTGCAATCCGTCAAGTATGGTATAAATCTCATCGAGTCGGGATTTTGCGCTTTCTCTCTTTTGCCGCATGGCTGCATACTGTTCGAGCTGTACGGTCAGCCCTTGCTTTTCGTTCATCAGCTCGGTGATGCGTTCCTCATCGATGCCGTCTGCATTGTCGGCAGATACCGCCTTGAGCATTTTTTGAAACTCAGCGTCGATTTCGGCAATTCGGATTTGAATGTCGAGGGTTTTGTCCTCGGTGACTTCGTCTGTAAGCCCCATCCCGATATGGATTTTCAGTGTTTTCATCACCTCAATATTTTGCTTTGCCGTCTGCATGATGGCTCTCATAACGGCGTCTTGCAGCAGGCTTTCCTCAATGCTCGGTGAGTGGTGGCAGTATTTTTTGCCGTAGTCAAGTCGGTTAATGCATCGCCATACGATTTTTCTCTTGCCCTTGGCAGTCCATGTGCATCGGCGGTAAGGCGTTCGGCATTCGCCGCATATCAGTAGTTCGCTCAGAGCGTACTTGCTTGAATACCGGCTCAGTTCGGTTTTCGTGCCTTTTTGCTTGACCTTGGGCTTGCCGGAGCGCCTTGCGATTTCCTCCTGGACTCTTGCGAAGGTGCCTGCGTCGATGATTGCAGGGTGATTGTTCTCAATATAGTATTTGTTCCTTTCGCCGTTATTTGCCTTAATTCTCTTGCTGATACAGTCGGACACATAGGTTTTGTTTATAATGGCATCGCCCTTGTATTTCTCGTTCGAGAGGATAGAGCGAATGGTTTCCTGCCGCCATACACTACATCCGGCAGGCGTCGGTATCTCTTTTGCTTCGAGATAGCATTTGATTCCGTGCAAGCTCTCGCCGGATAGGTATCGCTCATATATCTCTCGGATAATCTCGGCTTCTTCGGGGACGATTTCAATTTCGCCGTCTGCGTTTTTGGTGTAGCCGAGGAAGTGTTTGCATTGGAATGGCACATTGCCTTGCTTGGCACTTTGTGCTTTGCCCCATTTGACATTGGCGCTGATGTTCTCTGATTCGCTTTGAGCTATTGAGCCGTAGATGGTGATGTAAAATTCCGATGCGGGATCAATGCTGTGAATGCCTTGCTCCTCGAAGTACACATCCACATTGATCTCTCGGAGCTTCCTCGTTATCTTGATAACATCGAGGGTGTTTCGGGCGAATCGGCTGATAGATTTTACGATAATCATGTCAATCTTGCCCTTGTAGCAGAGACGGAGCATTTTATTGAATTCGTCACGCTTTTTCATGCTTGTTCCCGTAATGCCCTTGTCAGCGAATATACCCACAAGTGACCATTTCGGCTCGGTGCGTATGCGCTCCTCGTAATGGGTACGCTGTACCTCGTAGCTGTTTAGCTGCTCATCCTGTTTGGTGGATACTCGGCAGTAGGCGGCAACTCGAAGCTGTCGGTAGCTCTGCGTGATGGCCGCTTTGGTGTCTATCGTTGCTGGAATAATGCGGACGGTTTTTTGGGGCTGTACGCTTGTTGCTTGCATCATGCTGATTTCTCCTTTCCGATCCTCTGACCGTTTATAAGTACAAGGCTTATCGTGCCGTTTCCTTTCAGTTGGATCTCGCTGACTGCCTGGTCTGTTAAGTCGCTGTCATAGGCTGTCAGCGGCGGCACATTCTTGAATATATCTTTTAGGCTTTGAGCCGTGATTTCTTCCGTGCCAAGGCTCGTGTATTTTTCGCTCACGCAAGTGAGTATTTTTTGCTTTATGGCTTCCTTATCGAAGCTGACAGTGTTGAGTGCCTTTGATATCTCTGCGTTCAGCCGTTTTATCTCTTGGCTTTCCTCATGGTCGGACTTCGGTATCTGAATTCTTTCGGGATCGGCAATGACTTCATTGAGCAGCTCGGTAATGCCGTTCAGCATATCCTCATCGCTTATATTGACCGAGGCTTTGCATTCGGGGCATTGCCACCATGTAGTTGCCTTGCGGCGTCTGTCAAAGCGTCTATGCATTCTGCCGCCGCAGTTGGGGCAGACGACCGGAGCGTTCAGCGTGAAGATGCCCTCACTATAATTTACATTCTTTTGGGTGTTTTTCTCTGCTTTGATGCTCTGCATGGCTGCATACTCCTGCTCGGTCAGTATCGGCGGATAGCCGCCATCGCCTATATAGCGCTTATCCTCAACAATTCGCTTTATGCGTGACCTGTTCCAATCGGTCTTGCCGGACATATACTCAATGTGTTTCGCAGTCAGCATTTCGGCGATAGCTTTCAGCGATTTGCCGCTGAGATATTGCTCGGCAATCTCTCTGACGGTGTCGGCTTCAGCTTCGTTGATGATTATGATGCCGCCGCTTAAGGCATAGCCAAGTGGTACGATTCGTTGTTTCATTGTCTGTAGCACCGTCCTTTCTCACGGATTTTTTCGGGCAGGCTGATGCCGCCTGCAAGGTGGAAGGTCAGCAGTTCATTGCTATCCACCGTGATGCTGTCAACCGTTTGCTCGAAGAGCATGGCATCGAAGTCTATACCGATTTCGACTTCCTTGAGAATGTCGTTCAGCATTTTTAGTTCTTCCAACATCTCATTCTCATCGCTGTCGGTAATTTTTGTTCGACGCTCTATCCGCAGCTCAGTTATCTTGTTTTCAAGCACATCGGATTGTGCCGTGTAGTCTGCGGCATTCAGCACTCCTTTACCATGCAGACGGGAGAGGACGAGGTTCTGTGCCGTAAGGTCTGCGATCTCACGGTCAATTTCCTTTATCCGATGCTGACTGCCTGTGGTGCGGTATTGCAGTTCCTCAAGCTGCCGAATGAGTGTGCCGAGCAGGTATTCTCGATTGGCTTGTACCTTTCTTATCATAAGGTTAAAGGCAGCGTACACCTCGTCCTCTTTAACTCTGCGCCAAACACAATCTGTCTTGTTGGTTGCTTTTGCTGCACATAGCCAATAGGCTGTGCCGTTTACAACTTGACGACGGAAGGTGTGACCGCAATCGGGACAGAGAAGCATTCTTGTAAGCGGATAGGTTTTGGCTTTCCGCTTGCAGCTCGGTTGCCGGCTTTTGATAAGAGCCTGCACCGCCTCATAGGTTTCACGGCTCACGATGGCAGGGTTGCTGTTTTCTACATAGTACATAGGCTGTTCACCGTGGTTGCGCTGCTTTTTGAATGGCAGGGTTTGTGTGGTGATCTGCTTTTGCAGTAAGGCGTCACCTTTATACCTTTCGTTGTTTAGGACATAGTTCACGGTGGTGTGATGCCATTTTTCACGACCGTATTGTCTGCGTACTCCCTCGTCATTGAGAATGTTAGCAATGGTCTGCATTCCGATGCCTTGCAGATAGAGATCAAAAATCCGGCGAATTACAGCCGCTTCCGTTTCGTTGATTACGAGCTTGCCGTTGATAAGGTCGAAGCCGTAAGCCGGAGCGCAGCAGTTAAATTCGCCGGATTCCATTCTCTTTTTATAACTCCACCGCATATTCTGCGATATGGACACGCTTTCCTGTTGGGCAACCATGCCGGGGAAGGTAGCGAACATCTCGCTGTTCATCGACTTGGTATCAAGACCCTGTTCCTCGAAATATACACTGACTTCCATTTGCTCAAGCGCTCGGAGCGCCGTCAGCATTTCCTCGGTGTTTCGGGCGAAGCGTGACATGGATTTTACGATGATGCGGTCTATCAGACCTTTTTTGCAGTCCCGAAGCATTCGGCGGAAGTCATCACGCTTTTCCATGCTTGTGCCTGTTATACCTTCGTCCGCATAAATGTCTACGAATTTGTATTCGGGATGCCGTTTACAATATTCGGAGTAGTATTTGATTTGTGCGGCGAAGGAGTGAAGCTGGTCGCTTGAGTCGCTCGATACTCTGCAGTAAGCCGCAAGCCGTATTTGTGGCGGCGTTGGTTTTTGCCGTGTGATTTCGGTTATCGTTTTCATTTGCTCTTTCTCCTTTCCGCAAGGGGCTGCCTTGCTGATTTGCCTTTTGGCAACACACACAATACCACAGGAGTTCGAATACATCCAGCAATATTTTTCGGAATTTTGGGAATTAAGATTTCAGACACAAACGACCTCGGTGTCGTAGTATTCCGCGCTGATTCGGGTGATCCTTTCGTACTCGTCCTCGGTTATCAAATTCATATCAAGAAGCATTCGTAAAAGGCTTATGCCGTAGGCAAATGATGCATTGTTGATGTCGATTCTTTTATCCATTGAGCAGCCCCTCCAAGTATTTGATGCCGAGGCTTACCACAATGGCACGGTCAACGGCGGCGAGGGTCTTGCTGTCGAGCTTGCCGATATACTCGCCGAGCCGTGCTTTGTCTATCGTCCTAATTTGTTCGAGCAGGACGGTGGATTCGGTTTTTAGACCGTTTGCCGTAACTGTCACATGGGTAGGCAGAGCTGTTTTTGTCTTTCTGCTTGTGATAGCTGCCACGATAGTGGTGGGGCTATGCTTGTTGCCCGTATTATTCTGTAAAATTAGGACAGGACGAATGCCGCCTTGCTCACTGCCGAAGCCTGCGCCGAAGTCGGCGGAATAGATTTCGCCTCGTTTAATCTCTTTCATATTAGCCTCCGTTTTAAGTAAAAAGGCGGCCGAGTGCTTTTGGGCAAACGACCGCCTTGGTATTTGTATCAATCGTTTTTGCTTTTGTCCGTATTTGTCCACGACGCCCCGAACAAGGGAACACATCCTCCGGTCATGCATTTGACCTCATTGGAATCCCACCACTCCCAGGATCTCTGCGAGGCGCCCTCATTGGTTGCGACGGCTCACGGCGCTTTTCGTGCCGCTTCAACGCTCGGCCTGTGACTGGACGCAAGTATCATTATTGCTTCTGCTTTTTATGGCCTTCGGTGCGGATGCGCCGCACCGTCCGACTCAAAAGGTCGTGTGGCTTATCGGTTTCGCCGACGGCAGAAGGAAGGTAAAGGATGCGCTGTACTATTCGGTTTTCAAAGAACGGGCGGAGGCTATAGAGAAAGCCCCCTCACTTTCCATGCCGAAAAGTTGAGGGGGCTACAACCAAGTTTTTTAATTTTCTAAAAGATTTTTGAGCTTTGCTCTGATTTTGGCGATCCGCTTGCTGATTGCCTGTTGTGATACGCCGTAAATCTCGGCAAGGCCTGTGCCTGAAATGCCGGCGTAATAGTGGCGGTAGATGAGGAGCTGTTCCTCATCGGTCAGCTTGAGGATGGCTTTCCTGAGCTTGTCCGTCATAATGCTTTCCACTACGGTGTCGCATACATCCGGCTGCTCGGCGATGAGGATGTCCTCGCCGCTGAATTCATCGGTGGTCAGCATATCGTAGGAGAAGTCGCCATTGTCCGCAGAGCGTTCGTCCAGATATTTCTGTCGGCGCTTTGCTCGGTAGAATTCCGTATAATCCTCTTTGGATACCTCCATAAGCCTGCCGTAGAGAGACAGGAACAGCTTGTCCGCATATAACGGGCAGATTTGCTCACGGCGACGGAATTCCTCATAGGTCAGTTCCGTGTACCCGCCGTTTTCTATGATATAAACCGCTTTGGGTTGTTTTTTCAAGGTTATGTACCTCCGTTCAATCGTTTTTTGTTAGGGCAAAAACGATTGATACGGAGGGCTGCGGCAGCCGACAGAGCTACCGGATTGCCGCTGTTTTAGGGCGCAAAGGCCGCAAAAAGTCAAGCCAAGTAAAATTCCCGTTTTTTCGGTGCTTTTATTGGCGCTTCTCGGATTTTGTTTTGAATTTTGTCGACCGGGAAGGTCAAAAAAATATAGGTGTCTGTGTGTCTGCGCAAAGACAGCCTTTGCTATTTCAACACCTGTATCTTTCCTATGTTCTTTTTCATGTTCTCACCTTGTCGCCAAAGGACGGCAGGGCGGCCGCCCTTTACGGCATAGATCCGTATGGTATGTCCTCTGAAAGCACTGCACTGTACATCGGTATCACCTCCTCGCTGGAATATTTTGCCGAACCGTTTGTTTTGCTGCTGGAAACGGCTGATTTTTGTCGAAGGCATAAAGAAAGAGCGCCCAGCAAGTTTTTTACTTGCTGAGCGCTCTTGAAACTGTGCCGGAGATTGCCGTCCGGTCGGCTATTCTCTTTTCAGGCGGCATATCGCCGTCACCGTCCTTTCATGACCGCATGGGTCTTATTTTTCTGTTCTGTTCAGTATGTATTTCGCACCCTGTGTCGCCGTGCCCATGCCAGCGGTCAGCTCAAGCCCCGTATCGGTATACGCCACCTCGTACTCGCAGTCGGTCAGTGCCTCGGCTTCAAAGTCGATAGAGAGCGTCCTGCCGGACAGCGTAAAACGGAATTTATACGGTGCGCCGGAGAGCCGCAACTCTCCGCTACCGTCCTCACGGAAGGTATAAACGCAGCTCCTGTCGGACATTGCAAAGCTGCCGTAGATGCTCTCGTCATGAGGGCTACCCTCGGTGTGTCCGCAGCCTCGGCACAGCAGCACGATGCCCGCTATGAGCAGCACCGCCGCAAGGCCGCAGGCGGTAAGAAAGAGCGTCCTTCTCCGTTGTTGCTTTTTGATCGCCGCACGGCGCAGCTCACGCCTGCGGAGTATTTCCGCCTCGGTCATGGGTCTTGGTATTCTGTTATCCTGCATTGCTTCACCTTACTTTACTACGATATTCTGAATTCTGACTTCATCCAGGAAGTCAAAAAGCATCGGCAGACCGGTGCCGATGGGCGTTTCGTCCTCCCACAGGCACATCTCGCCGGTCAGCGTGACGCCGGGCTTGGTCATGCGAAAGAGGAAAAATCTGCCCGTAGCGGAGCGCTTCCGGTGGAGCAGGGACACCTCTCCGTCCCCGTTCGGCCGTGGATACACGGTCAGACTGTAGGCGTCGCTTGCCGCCTTACGATCATACTCCTGCATATCCGACTCAAAGTAATATCGTGAACGCCCGTCCTCACGGGAAATGAACAGCAGCTCCATGCCGTCGGTGGTGCGGCGGTCACAGCTGTAGGTATACCCTTCTTGTAGGGGCAGCAGGAAGCCGCTGAAGGGAATTCTCTCTGAAACAGTCATGGCAACTTATCTCCTTTATCTTATGTAGTCCTTCCGAAAAGCGGCAACGCCGTCGTGGTTGCCGCCTTTCGGAAAGGGACTTGCTGCCAAGTCCGCTTTCGGGGAAATAGGCGGTGGCGGAATGATCCGTCACCGCCTATTGTGTTTAGGTTATTTCGATTTCGGAAGCGTCGGCTTATTCAGCCTCGGATTCCTTTCTCTTTTTGCCGTTCATGCCCAGCAGGGTCAGAACGCCGCCGCTGACGAACAGAGCAGCCAGCCAACCGACGAGGTTGCTGCTGTCACCGGTCTGAGGAGACTTGGTGGAGTCGTCCTTTCCGGGCTTGTCGGTGTTATTATCACCGCTGCCTGTATTGCCGGTGTTGCCGCCGTCGGGGAGCTTGTCGATGACCGTATTCTCGCTGCGCTTAGCGCCGCAAACGGTGCATTCCTCGTGCTTGATGCCGGTGGCCTCCTTGGTAGCGGCCTTGTCGATCACCCACTGGAAGCTGTGTGCTGCCGTGTCGGCCTTGTCGCCGCACTCGCACTCATGCCAGTGGTTGGTGCCGTCATACTTCCACTCTGTACCGTAGCTGTGGGTATGAGTGCTGCCTGTTGCGGGGATCGTTGCGGTTTCAAGAACCTTCTTGCAAACGGTGCATTCCTTATGCTTAGCGCCGTCGGCGGTTTCGGTAGCTGCCGTGTCAACGATCCACTCGCTGGCGCTGTGAGCCGCAATATCGGCCTTGTCGCCGCACGCGCACTCATGCCAGTGGTTGTTGTCATCATACTTCCAATCCGTGCCGTAGCTGTGGGTATGGCTGGGAGGCGCATCCTTATAGGTGGCCTCAATCTTCACAGCACTTGCGGGCATGGTGAAGGTGGTGGTTGCCTTGGTGGCGTCTGCCAGGGTGACATTGCCCTCCAGCACGAGCCACTTGTCAAAGACCTTGCCGGTCTCCGGTGTGTCCGCCGTAATGGTCACAACGGTGTTCTGCTCGATCTTGTCGGTGATGGGGGTGCCTGCGGCAACGGAGGCCGTGCCCTTGATAACCGTGAGCGTATACGCCTCTACGGGATTCTCGGCGAACTCCGCCTCGATCGTTACATCGTTTGCGGGCATGGTGAAGGTGGTGGTGGCGCTGGTCTCGTTAGCCAGTGTTACGCCGCCTGCCTTAACGACCCACTTGACGAAGTGCTTACCGCCAGGAGCCTGTGCCGTAACGGTAACCTCAACGCCCTCCATGGCGCGGGTGATGGTGGTGCCTGCGGCAACGGTTGCCGTGCCGCCGGTGACGGTAACGGCATAATCCCGCAGGGCGGGGATCTCGGTGTTCTCGTTGCGCTTAGCATGGCAGCCGGTGCATTCCTCGTGCTGCTTGCCGGGCTGATTCAGCGCCGCCTCCTGATCCACTACCCATACCCAGGTATGCTCGGCGGTTTCAGTGTAGGTGGAGCCATCCGTCATCTTGCAGACGGTGCAGTGGCGGCTGTGTGTGCCGTTTCCGTTGTCTGTCCAAGGCGTGAACTCATGAGCCTGAATGTTGTAGCCGTCGCCTGCCTTGCACTCCTGATAGTGATTGCCGGGATCAAGATACAGGTACGGCTGACCGGAGTAGTCATGCTGGTGGTCGACCGTAACGGTGCAGGTAGCCTTCTTATCGCCGCAGGAGACTGTGATAATTGCCGTACCCTGTGCCTTAGCGGTCACCTTGCCGGTGCTGTCAACTGTTGCCACGCCGGTATTGCTGCTCTCCCAGTTCAGGCTGCCCGCTGCGTTGACAGGCTCCTTCACGGCGGAGAGCTGATAGGTCGCATTAAGATCCAGATTTACCTTTGTCGGGGCAACGGTAACACCGGTAAGCTCAATGACGGGAGCTTCAGTCACGGTGACATTGAAGCGGGAGGTCTGAGAAAACGATCTGACATTGGTTTCGCCTTCCTTGACGGCAACCAGCTCCAGTCTGGTGCTTGCCGATGCGGCATGAGCCGCTTTCGGCTTGATCTTGCCGTTCTCCAGCGTAATGTTATCGTCGCTCGTCTTATACGAAGCACCGTAGGCTCCGACCTTGACAATGCGCCATTCCAGATGATAGCCGCTGTTTTCGGGCAGCAGCTTCGGAAGATTGGTGGTCGGAAGCTCTTCCGTGTCGTTTTCGCTCAGGGTAATATCCTCGTATGCGTAAACGCTCTCAAGCCTCAAAGCATTGGCCACAGTGGAATCATCGTATACAACAACATTCCATGTGCCGTAGGCACTTGATGTGGCACTGGGGTAGCTGGCTCTCAGATTTGCGCTGCCCTTAGAAACGCCGGTGATCGTGATGGTATGGCCATTGGGGAACGGTGTGGCCGTCCCGGTGCTTGCGGCAATATTTCCATTGGAGATAGCGATGTTGCTTGTTGTCGCGCCCTCATCCTTGAAGGTGATCTCATTCCAATAATTGGCGTTGCTGGGATCTGCGCTGACCTTCAGCGTAACGCTCTCACCCTTCTTGATATAGATCGTTCCGTGGCTGCCGTAGCCTTCCAGCAACACACGATCCAAAGGAACATAGTCAAACAGCCTGATGCTGTTGCTGCTCACAATGGAGCCTGCCGTATGGGTAGCGGTCTCCTTGAAACGGGCGAAAACATAATAGGTGGTATCGCTCGTCAAGCCGGTTACGGTTGCGGAACTGATCTGATTTGCGCTCCAATTCGGCTTATCAGTCGTGCTGTAAACATACTCGCAGTCGGAGTCAAAGTTCGTGATTTTGAAGCCGGTGTAATTGCCTGCGCCATTCTTCACGGCCTCCAGCTTAATAACCTCGGGATAATTGTTATTGGCAGCCTTGCTGACCTTCACCGCCGCGCCGACGATCTCGCCGAGATAGCCCTCCGCCGTGACCTTCACGCGGATGCGGACATTCTCGCCCATATCAGCCGTCACGGGAGTGTACTTGCCACTGGTCGCGCCCTCAATATTCGTCCATGTGCTGCCGCCGTCCGTGCTGCGCTGCCACTGGTACGACTTGGTAGCTTCTGCGGGTGTCACGCTGGCAGCGATGGAGATGGGGTGACCGAAGACAATGCCGCTGGTGTAGTACACCGTACCATCAAGGGTGGGATCGGGTTCAACCACCGGCGCTTCGCTTACCACCAGCTTGACGATATGCTGGTTGCTTATGATGCCGACGGAGCTGCCGTTCTTATCCAGATTCAGCTGCAAATCAAAGGGATAGACCGACGGGGCTTCGCCTGCGGGAATGGTATGGCTATATTCGGTGGCGGTGGCGCTGATGGGAACGCTGGTGGTGGGGGTGTTAGAGCCGACGGTATAGCAATCGAAATTGGCTCGATAGGTATAGCCTGCGTCTTTCAGCTCCTGCGCCAGAGGATACCACTCGAACTTGAGGGTATGTGCCGTGCTGTTGTCCATATTCTCAACTGCGCCATTCCAGTCCTTGGCGTAGTTGATCTCGGTGCCGTCCAGCGTGACGGACTTCATGCCCCATGCGTTGGGGATGATTCGGATGGGGTTGGAAGCAGTGCCCTTCAACCACATTTCATAATATTTATAATTAGGGGTGGTAAGCTTTTCCAAAACAGCAGTGTAAGCATTGGGGCCGGTAAAGGTGCCGTCAGGCGTAACAACTGCGCTGTAGCCAAAGCATTTATCCAATCCCAAAGCAATATTGGGGTTGCCTGTCGGTTTATCTTTTTCAAATATACCGTCATCTGCGTAAAGGTCTACTGTGCCCTTAAAGGTGCCGCCATTCAAACGGTACGGCATATAAAGGCTCGTTTTCCAGGGCCAGTACTGCAAATAAACATTGCCCTCAAAGGTGCCGCCGTTCACTGTGACAGCAGGATTGGAATTATTCTCCTCTGCTGTATACAGCACCTGCACATCCTTCTTGAAGGTGCCTTTGTTGATTTGAATAGAGCCGTTGGTGTCTTGATATCCGCTCAGCTTTACATGGCCGTCAAACACGCCGCCGTCAATGACGACCTTACACTTTCCGTCTGTACGCAGAGCGTAAGAACTTCCGTCAAGATCTTTGTAGGAATGTTCAGGGTAAAATTTGCCCGGATGGCTGATAGTCACGCCTTCCTTGATCGTAATATTGCTGTCCATAGCCCGGACTGTATCGGCATTATACTCATGCGGCTCAGAAGTAACGGTAAAACTTCCATTTTCCAGCGTTAAGCTACTTCCTCCATGCACATGGAATAAGCAACAACCTGCATCACTGGCAATATAGTTCTTAAAAGCGCCGGTGATCGCGCCGGTTTTCGCAGAGCTACTGTCCTTGATTGTCAGATTACTTCCGTCGTACACTCGAAGGAATACCCCCATAGGGAGTAACCTGGTCATCAGCGTCAGGGTTTTTCCGTTCAAGTCGAGAGTACAGGTTTGGTTTTCAAAAGTCAGCCAATCCTCTACTTCCAAGCCGCTGCCTGTGGAATGGAAATTGGTGGTGTCAATGTCCTGCCCCAGCTTGATGTATTCCTTCTTGGCTTTGACTGCGTCCTGCAATTCCTTGTAGGTGTTAACGGTCGTCCATTCCGCCGCATTTGCCGTCACGGCGGTGATGGGCACCATTGTCAGTAGCATCATAAGCACCAGCAGGATGCTGACGATGCGACTTCGTGTGTTTGTTTTTGTCATATCATTTCCTCCCTCAAAATAGTTTTGAAGATTTTTATGCGTTTTGTGTTGCCTGATTTAAACACTGTCGATGACCGAAGCAAAATAGTTTTCGGATACCGAACCGAAGAGAAAAGCGTCTATCAGACCCTCGCGCTTTGCCTGCCGTACCTTTTCGGTCAACTCTCCGTCTGTATCGTCATCCACAAAGAGAATGACCCGGCAGTTTTCCGTGTTCCGTTTTACCTTGTCACGGATTGCCATTCGTTCTTTGAACATCCATGGCGAATACGCCTTGACCTCCATTAAAAGCACATCCGGTTGATGCGTTTTGCACCACTCGGCGGTTGCGTCCGGCGACTCGGAGATCACAACTTGGCAATCGTCCAATTTTTGCATCAGCATTCGCTCCATGGTGTGCGCATGGATATCGCTCTGAATGTCCAGAACGATTTTTTTCATCATTCATCACCACCTTCTAAAAGCACAACCCTAATCTTACAGTATCTATTGTACGGATTTTTTGGCGTTTGTCACTGGCACTTGTGCCAGTAACAGAAGAAAAATTTCGATTTTTTCAAAAAATTTTTGCCTTTTGGGCGCGAAAAACCCCTTGACCGTACAGCCAAGGGGTTCAGTTTTGCTTATTCGTCTTTTAAGGTGATCACCATGAGTTTGTTTTCAATGGCGGTTGCAACCAGCGCTTCTCTGCTTTCAAAGCCGCTCTTTTCCACCATATCGTCCAGGTTCCAGCGAACGCCGTTTTTGGAGATGCCCAGCTTATCGGCAATTTCCTGATAGGTAAAGCCCTTTATATAAAGCCGCAGGATGTCTAACTGCCGGGGCGAGAAGGCATCGGACATCGTACCCTCCATTTCAATGGCCGGAGCGATGTCGGGAAAGACCTTTTCCCCTGCCAGGGTGCGCTTTACCACGCTCATCAATTCCTCTGTGCCGTGGTCCTTATACCACAGGCTGTCGGCTGCGCCCATTTTGGCTCTTTGCAAAACCTCAGGATCGACAAGCGAGGTAGCCACAACGATTTTGATTTGCGGAAAAGCCTTTTTGATGCGCTTTGCGGCGGCAAGACCAGAATGTTTATGCTGCGTCTGCACATCCATAAGGACGAGCTTTACGGTGGCGTCGCAGTGCTTTTC
>OLRF01002999.1_pt1 | contig 13817 bp, 12 predicted proteins | sample 1672061 | NCBI WGS metagenome assembly OLRF01 (sample SAMEA3136641, study PRJEB25190) | human gut metagenome | reverse complement strand
CTTCTCCAGAAGGGTTCCCTCTCCCCTCCCCAATCTTCATCCCCCTACTTCTTCTCTTTCTCAGGGGGAATGCGCGCGTCGATGACCTTGACGCCGAACTCGGCGGCGTTGTCCGGCGGGCTGTAAAAAACGACCATGAAGGGAACCTCTCCGCCGGGGAGGACATTGGTATTGGTCGCCATGATGTCGATCTTGTTGGCAAGGGCCTGCTCGATGTCCTGCTCGCCGAGAACCTGCAACTGGAACAGCGACAGGGACGTGCCCGCAAGCTGCTGTTTGGAAACCAGCGCGCTGCCCGCGGAATCGTACAGCGCCGCTTCGATGCGGATCAGCTCGCGCGGCTGGTTGAAGCCGTTCACGACCTTCCCTTCAACCACCGAAATGTTGCCGAGCTTTTCGTTGCTGATGTTGTACTGCCGCACGCCGCGCAGGGCGATGTTCTTGACCAGCTCCACCGGGTCCTGCTTCTTGGGCGGCGCGATCATCTCCTTCACGGTATCGAAGAGCGGCGTGTAGGTCCAAGCCCACCACGTGCCTCCGGCAACCGCGCAGAGGAGCAGCAGCGTCAGCACCCAGCCCCATGCCCCGCCCTTCTTCTTGGGCGGCATGGAAAGGGACGGGGAAGAAAGGCTCAAGTCCGGCTCCATACGGATTTCCGCGGGCTTCACGCCGTCGGAAAGCTGGAACACGTGCTTGCACACCGAACAGCGCAATTTGGCCCCAGGAGCGGCCTGCGTTTCGGGCAGATTGAATTTGGTACTGCAATTAGGGCATGTAACAATCATAGGGACTCCGCCATTCGTCATTCTTCTATTTCAGCCTCATAGATCGCCGGGAGTTCCCGATAACCCTCAGCGTAGTCCAGACCATACCCCACGACGAACCCGCTAGGCAAGGCAAACCCGACGAAGTGAGAAGTGACGGGCACCTCCCGCCGCTCGTTCTTGTCGAGCAGGACCGCAAGCCGCAGGCTCCGCGCGCCGCGCGCCTGAAACTGGCGGAACAGGAAATCCATGCTGTGCCCGGTGTCCACGATGTCCTCGACGATGAGCACATGCTTGCCCTCAAGCGGGATTTCCACATCCTTGGTGAACGTGATCGCCTTGGAACGCTGCGCCGCGCTGCCGTAGCTGGCGAGGCGCACGAAATCGATTTCCGGCTTGCAGGTGAGATGCCGGACGAGATCGGAAAAAAACAGGAACGCACCCTTGAGCACGCACACGACGACCAAAGGCTCATCTTTATAAAGCGCGCTGATCTCTTCGGCCATTTCCTTGACGCGCGTCTGGATGGCTTCTTCGCTGATCAGAGGCTTGAGATTCGTAATACGCATGAAGGCTCCTTCGGGGACGGCCACGTCCCGCAAGGCGGGTTAGATTTCCAGCAGGACAGCCGTTTCGTCGCAGTCCGGGAATTTGGGGCAATGCACACAGTCCACCCAGACCTTCTGGGGCAGCACTTCCTTTTCCACAACGGAAAAGCCGAGCGCATTGAAGAAAGGCAGTTGATAGGTCAGGGCAAACAGGCGATGGATGTCCAGCCCGCGGGCTTCGGCGACGCAGGCCTCCACGATCAGCCGCCCGCATCCCTTCCGGCGCGCATGGGCGGCCACGGCCAGCGAGCGCACTTCGGCCATGTTCTCCCAAATGATGGACAAGGCCCCGCAGCCGACGGTGGCCCCGTCGCCCTCCACAACGAAAAAGTCGCGCAGATGGCCGTACAGATCGGTCAGGGAACGCGGCAACAGCAGGCCGTCGGCGGAACTCGTCATCAAAAGGGCGTGGATGGCCCGGATATCGCCCATGCGGGCCTTGCGAACGCTCAGGTTCATCGACTTCCTCCCCCCGTGGGGCAGCCGCGGTTGATCCGGCCCTCCAAGCGGGCCGGGAAAACGGCGTCCGGGAAACGGCGGGTTCCCCGGACGCATGCCAAATCAGTTGAGAAGGCCGTTGAACGCTTCCTCAAGTTCTTCCTTGCCGACCATGCCGGGGCCTCCGGCGACCAGCTTGCCGGCCTTGTCGTACAGCAGGTTGAACGGAATGGACGAGATCCCGAACAGGGCGGGAACGTCGGGCTCCGCGAGGTAAACCGGGTAGTTGAAGTTCATGGCCTCGGCGAATGATTCCAGCTTCCCGCGATCGCTGTCAAGCGAAATGCCCACGATGGCCACCTTGTCGGCAGGGTAGGCTTTGCGTATGCTGAGCAGTTCGGGGATCTCCTCCCGGCAGGGCGGGCACCATGTGGCAAAGAAGTTGATGAAAACGAGCTTGCCCTTGTTGGCTTTCACGATATCGAGAACCCCCTCGCCGGAGATGCCGGGGACGGCATCGGCCTTCTGAGGGGCGGCGAACGCGGGCAGGGCCAGCACGAGGCAGGCCAGCAGGGCGATCAGGCAGGAAAGGCGGCGCATGGCTGTTCCTTTGGGTTACTGGTTCTTGCGGGCCGCGATGAGGCTCTTGGCGAGCCGCACGGCGTCCACGGCATCGGACGAATAGTTGGCCCCGATGCTTTCCGCGAATGCCGGGGTCACGACCGCGCCCCCGACCATCACGTCGACACCGAGGCCGCGCTGCTTCACGAGATCTACCGTGTCCCGCATACGGACCATCGTGGTGGTCATCAGCGCGGAAAGCCCGATGAGATCGGCCTTGTGCGCAACGGCGGCCTCGACGATGGCTTCGGCCTTCACGTCCTTGCCCAGATCCACGACCTTGAAGCCGTGGTTGCCGAGCATGAGGCTGACGATGTTCTTGCCGATGTCGTGGATATCGCCCTCAACGGTGGCGACGACGATGGTTTTCTGGGCCTCGGCATCGGCTTCGCGTTCCAAAAGCGGCTTCAGGCGGGCGAAAGCCGTCTGCATGGTTTCGGCGGAGCGCAGGAGCTGGGGCAGGAAGTATTCGCGGCGCTCGTATTTCGAGCCCACTTCGGTGATCGCGGGGATGAGCCGCCCGCGCACGAGCTCAAAGGGATCGGCCCCGGCTTCCAGTTCCTTTTCCACAAGCCCGACCACGCTTTCGCGGTCGCCGAGGATCACGGCCTCCTCCACGGTCTGCGCCGCGGCGCGGGCGAACGCGGCGGCGTCCGCCGTCCCGCCGTTGCCCGGAGTCCATGTGGCGTAGCCGTTCACGAATGCGGCGGCATCCCGGTCATGGCCCATGAGCACGTCCCCGGCGGCCTTGGCTTCACGCAGGCGGCCGCTTGAGGGGTTGGCGATGCAGGAGCTGAGCCCCGCGCCCATCGCCATGCTGAGGAAGGTGGTGTTCACGAGCTCGCGGGCGGGCAGGCCGAAGGAAATGTTGGACAGGCCGATGGTGGTGGCAAGGCCGTGCGCGGCGCACCAGCGGATCGTCTCAAGGCCCTCGCGGGCCGCTTCGGCCTTGGAGGCCACGGCCAGCGCCAGCACGTCCACGAGCACGAGGCGGCGCGGGATGCCGAGCATGGCGGCCTTGTCGAGCATATTCTCGATGATGGCAATGCGATCCGCCGCCTTCACCGGCAGCTTGCGGCCCTGAATGGGCAGCAGGATGAACGGCGCGCCCCACTGCCTGCACAGCGGGCCAAGATGTTCCATGCGGCCCGCTTCGCCGCTGATGGAGTTCACCAGCGGGGAACCGGGGCAGAACGGCAGGGCCGCGGCAATGGCCTCCGCGTGCGAGGAGTCGAGGGAAAGCGGTTCGGCGTATTTTCCGGTGAGGCGCTGGACAAGTTCGGGCAGGAGCAGTGCCTCGTCCACCATGGGCGCGCCCACGTTCACGTCGAGGATCGGCGCGCCGAGGGCCACCTGCTCGGAGGCGAACCGCATGGCGAGGCCGTATTCCCCGGCCTGCAATTCCGCTTGCAGATCTTTCTTGCCCGTGGGATTGATGCGTTCGCCGATGATCTTGAACGGCTCGGCGGGGCTGATGCGCACCAGCCGGGTGCGGGTGGTCAGCACGATGCCGGAAGGCGTCACCGAGGGGGCAGGGCGGGGGCCGACGGCATCGACGGCCCGGCGCAGGGCCGCGATGTGATCCGGGGTCGTGCCGCAGCAGCCGCCCACGAGCCGCGCGCCCATGCCGACGAAGGCCGCCGTCTTTTCGGCAAAGGGTTCGGGCGGCAGGCGGAACACGGTCTTACCGTCCACCAGTTCGGGCAGGCCCGCGTTGGGCTCGGCCAGCACCGGCACGGACGAACAGGCGAGGAAACGTTCCATGAGCGGGGCCATTTGTTCGGGCCCAAGGCCGCAGTTCAGGCCGAGCGCGTCCACGCCGAGGTTCTGCATGGTTTCGGCGAAAATTTCCGGGGTCGTCCCGGTAAGGCTCGTCCCCTGCTCGAAGGTCATGGAAACCATGATCGGCAGGTCGCTTTCGGCACGGATGGCGGCCACGGCGATGCGCACTTCCGCCAGATCGAACTGCGTTTCGATGAGGAACAGATCAACGCCGCCTTCCACAAGGCCGCGCGCCTGTTCGCGCAGGGCTTCGTAGAGCTCCAGCGGGTGCAGATCCCCAAGCGGGCGCACGAACTGCCCGCACGGCCCCATGTCGCCGGCGACGAAGGCTTCCCGGCCGGCGGCGTCCACGGCGGCGCGGGCGATCCGGGCCATCGTGCGGTTGAACGGCGTCACGTCGATGCCCGCCGGAAGCTTGAGGCGCGAACCGCCGAAGGTGCACGTCAGGATGATGTCCGCACCCGCGGCAAGGTAGTCGGCGTGGATCCCACGGAGCACGTCCGGCCGATCAAGGCAGAACTGTTCCGGGTGTTCCCCGGCGGGCAGGCCCCTTGCCTGCAACATGGTCCCCATGCCCCCGTCGAGCAGCAGGGTGCGCCCGGAAGCGAGTGCGCTACGAAAATCCGCCACGCGGTTCTCCTTTATGGTCTCCTGCCCCTTCACAGGCGGGCAGGTCTTGAATGGCTCGTGAACAGGAGCCCGCACCAAACGGCACGGGCTCTCCCCTTGGGTTTCTGTCTACTGAAAATCGTTGAAAAGGACAAACCAAAACTATAGCATCTGATTGAGGAGCCGCCCCGTACGGGCCCTCCTCCACATGATTTTTTTCGTAACACCATGAGGCGCGTCCGTGCGGAGCGTCCCGCCCGGCGCCGGAGCCCGGACCACCGCCCTCAACTCTGATAAAGATTTATGGCAAAAGGACGTACAAATCATATGAGCCGTCGCATTTCCACCAAGGCCGCCAAGGGCGGCCAAACGACCGGGGAGCCCGCCGCCGACGCGATCGCGCCTCCGGCCCCTTCCGCAGTGGCGGCTGAAGAGCACCATACCGCTGTGGAGCCCGAAATCATCGAACCGGAGATCCTCCCCAAACAGGTTCCCGGAAAAACAGCCGCGCTCAAGGCCGTCAAGCCCGTGGACGCAGCCGACGCCGAGGACGACGAAGACATCGGAGACGAGCTGCCCGAAGACGACGTGACCGCGCTCGACCCCGACGCCGACATCCTGCCCGAAGGCGATACCCTGCCCGTGCCGTCGCAGCAGCACCTGCCTTCCCTGTCGTCCAGCAAGGACTCGCTGCACCTCTACCTGCGCGAAGTGAGCCGCTTCCCCATGCTCAAGCCGGATGAGGAATTTGATCTGGCCCGCCGCGTGCAGAAGACCGGCGACAGCGACGCGGCCTTCCGTCTGGTGTCCTCGCACCTGCGGCTGGTGGTCAAAATCGCCATGGACTTCCAGCGCCGCTGGATGCAGAACGTGCTCGACCTCATCCAGGAGGGCAACGTCGGCCTTATGCGGGCCGTCAACAAGTTCGACCCGGACAAGGGGATCAAGTTCTCCTATTACGCGGCGTTCTGGATCCGCGCCTACATCCTCAAGTTCATCATGGACAACTGGAGGATGGTCAAGATCGGCACGACGCAGGCCCAGCGCAAGCTGTTCTACAACCTGAACCGCGAACGCCAGAAGCTCATTGCCGAAGGCTTCGACCCCGACGCGGCGGTTCTCGCCGAGCGCCTCGGCGTGGGCGAGGATCAGATCGTGGAGATGCAGCAGCGGCTGGACGCCTCCGATATGTCCCTCGACGCCACCGTCGGCGACGACTCCGGCAGCGCCACGCGCATGGACTTCCTGCCCGCGCTCGGCCCCGGCATTGAGGAAAGCCTCGCGGGTATGGAAATCGCCAAATTGCTCCAAAGCAAGATCCGCGACATCCTGCCCTCGCTTTCCGAAAAGGAAGCCTATATCCTTGAGCACCGCCTCCTGACCGACGATCCGGTCACGCTGCGGGAAATCGGGGAACGCTACAACGTCACCCGCGAACGGGTGCGCCAGCTTGAGGCCCGCCTGCTCCAAAAGCTGAAGACCCATCTCTCCGCCGATATTCAGGACTTCTCCGAAGACTGGATCTCGCACTAAGAAGGGAAACGGCGTTTCGGATACGCAATCTCCGGTTGTTGTTCGTTCCCGTTTAGGGTATTCGTCATCCCCTGTTATCGTGTTTCAACCCCCAGAGTCTGCTCATGAGCTTCCGCATTCGCCTCACTCATCCCGCGGCCCCGTTTGCGGCTGCGCCATCCCACGCCCGCCGGGGAAGTTCCCGCTGCGGCGCGGGGCTTGTCCGCAATCTGCTGCGCGGGATGGCCTGCGCCGTGCTGGCCGTGCAGATGCTCACCGGGTGCGCCCGCAGCACGCCGCAGGAGCCCGTGCAATGGGATCTCTCGCCTGAGGCCCAGCGCACCTACGCGACCCTCCTGCTCGACCAGTCCATCCGCAATGACGACAAGGAAGGCGTCCTTGAGGCCGTAAAGCTCCTCCTGACGCTGGAAAACAGGCCGCAGCCCTTCATCGACGCGGCGGCCTGGCTCATGCTCAACCGGGAAACCAGCGAGGCCCGCAGCCTGCTCGAACAGGCCGTCAGGCGCGTGCCCGGCGATCTCGGCCTGCACCTCCTGCTTGCCGAGACGTGGCTTGAGCAGGGCGACAACGAGCAGGCCCTCAAGGTTTTGAAAGACTACCGCAGGCAGCGCCCGGACTCCGAGCTCGTGCAGCAGGAGCTCGGCATCCTCTACGTCAAAACCGGGCATTTCAAGGAAGCCGACAAGGTGTTCTCAGCCCTGCCGCAGCGCCTGCGGACGTCTTTCGTCCGGTATGCCCATGCGCAGGCCCTCGTGGCCCTCAAGCAGCCGCTCAGGGCCATCCGGCAGCTCCGGCTCGCCGTGCAGGAAAGCCCGGAGTTCGTTGACGCATGGTTCGAGCTGGCCCGCCTGCTGGAAGCGGACAAGCAGTACTCCGAGGCGAACGAAATCTATAACAGCCTCATCGAGCAGGACCCGGACAACCCGGACATCTGGATCAGGATGGTCGAAGGGCAGATCCGCTCCGGAAACGGGCAGAAAGCCTTGGACTACGCCCTGAACGGCCCCGCCACCTACGGCTACAAGCTCACGGCGGCGACGCTTTTTCTGGATGCGAGGATGTACCCGGAGGCGGAAGCCCTGCTCGACGGCCTCAAGGACGATCCCAACGCGCCGGACGAGGTGCATTTCTACCTCGCCGCCATCGCCTACGAATACCACAAGGACGTGCAGGAAACCCTGAACTACCTTGAATCCATTCCCCCGGAAAACCGTTTTTACGACCGGGCGCTGCGCCTGCGCATCCAACTGCTGCACGATCAGCAGCGTTACGAAGACGCCATGCAGCTCATCCTTCAGGGCCAGAGCCAGTTCCCCACGGAACGGGATTTCCGGCTCATGGAGATCCATCTGTACCTGTTGCAGGATCGCTATAAGGAAGCCTTGGCCGCGGCTACGGCGGCGCAGCAGATCTGGCCTTCGGACGACGAAATCGCCTATGTCTACGGCAGCGTGCTGGATTCCCTCGGCCGCAAGCGCGAGGCCTTTGCCGTGATGGAATCCATCATCGCCCGCAATCCTGAGGACTATCAGGCCCTGAATTATGTGGGCTATTCGCTGGCCGAACAAGGCAAGGATCTGGATCGCGCGGTCTTGCTGCTCGAAGCGGCGCTCAAACAGGCCCCTGATCATGCGTACATTTTGGATTCCCTCGCCTGGGCGCACTTCCGCCGGGGCGAAAACGCCGAGGCATGGGCGCTCGTCCGCCGGGCGACAAGCCTCCCCGACGGCGGCGATCCCACCATATGGGAACACTACGGCGACATCGCCAAGGCACAAGGCCTCAAAAACGAAGCGCGCACAGGATGGGAACGGGCCCTCGAATTGGATCACCCCAACCCTGAAACCATACGCAATAAGCTGAATTCGCTATGAACATCCGCCTTTCCGTTCCTTTCCGCCTGATGCTCGCGGCCCTGTTCGCCCTGTCGCTTCAGGCCTGCGCCACGCGCGGCCCGGAGATCGGGGCGTCCGCGCCTTCGGACGCCTCCAGCGCCGCATGGCAAGCCTACCAAAGCTATGCTTCCGCCCGCGCCTCGGATCACGGGCCGTACCGTTTGGGCGGCAGCCTCCGCTACGGTTCGCAGGGCGACACCCGCCGGGTGGAAACCCTGCTCTGGAGCAACGGCTACCTGCCCATACGCCTCGACGTCATGGCCGGGATCGGCGCGCTGGTGGCCCGCATCCAGGAAACGCAGGACAGCTTTACGGCCTACGCCCCCAACGAAAACAAGGCCATCGTCCATAAGGGCCCGCAGCGGGTGCAGCTCAATTTCGGCAGGCCCGTGCCCTTCTCCCTGCGCGACTTCTCCTCGCTCATGCGCGGCCGTTTCCACGAAGTCTTCGGCGCGGCCGAGGGGCTCCATCCCCGCGCCCTGCCCAACGGGGACATCGCCTTTACGCTCTCCGGCGGCATCCTGCCGGGGATGCTGGAGCTGCGGCCCGACGGCCTGCCTGTCCGCTGGTCGGCGGAAAAGGGCTGGATCATGGATATTGCCTATGACGACGGCAACCCGCCCCTGCCCTACAAGTTTAAGCTGACGCATCCCGACGGCTATTCGGCCATCCTGCTGGTCAAGAACCGCCAGACGCCGGATGCGGCATTCCGGGACGACCAGCTTGCGCTGGAGCTTCCCGCGGGTACCATCATCGAACCCATCAAGAGGGGAGACAACTGATGGACGTCCAAACGTCTCTGAACCGTATCGAAGAACTCTTTCGGATCATGTATCTGGGCCTGTGGGTGCTGTGGGCCGAAGCGCGCTGGATCGCCGGGCCGGATATCGGCTACCAGCGCCGCCTGACGCTCATGCGCCGCCGTCAGGAGGCCATTCAGGGTGAACTGGCGCGCATGGCGACCCTCGCCGATCCCCGGCGCGAACAGCTTGCGGGCGACCTTGCCTTGCTTGAAGGCGACATCGCCCGTCTCGAAAAAGGCCGGGAAGCCCACCGCGCCGAGTACCTCGCCCCGCTCCGCGCCCGGTTCGGCTGGCTGCTTTAGGGCGATGGGCGGCCAACGGGCCCAACGCCCTGAGGGAAAACTTTGAAAGGCCGTGTCATGGCATATGGTTATTTCATCTCCTCAGCGGGGTGGAAAAACAGCCTTTTTATCCAATGTTCCCATTGGCGGAACCAGAGCTGAGGCGTTTTATTGGTTGTTCCTTTGGAACTTCAAAAAGGCTGTGTTATAAGAAATGGCTGATGCTTTTTTCCTTGAAGTTCCAAAGGGATAACCGAAAAATGCCTTGGCAGTGGAGCCCGCCAAGGGGAAAACCGAAGAAAAAGGCCGTATTTTCACCGCACTGTGGAGATGAAACAACCACAAACCATAACAGAGCCTCAAAAAAAGCATCGACCGTTTCCCATGGCGCAGCCTTCCGAAAAAAGGTTCCCCTCCAAACCCTCCGGCGCGGATCCCATCCACCTCTTAGCCTTTCTTCATCGGATGGACGTTCCGGCGGGCATTTCCTTTTTTTCCGGGAAACGATACAGAAGAAGCCGGTAATGGCGGGCAAGCACCCGCCGCCCGCCTGTTGACACTTTGCCATGCACGCTTATGAAAAAGACAGGCATGTCCTTTTTGGTGGTTCTGCCATAGGAAGCGGCTGATGCCTGATTTCTTGAAATTCCAAATGAATAACTCCTAAAAGCCCCAAGCATGGAGCCCACCGGCAGAAAAACGAAAAAAAGCTGTATTTTTCAACATGCTGTAGGAATAAAATAACCATATACCATGGCACAGCCTTTTTTACTGGAACCGTCCCCAGCGGGGGAGCTTTTTTCACATCAAAAAAGACAGGAAAACGATGGCTACCGTCTATATCGGATCCGATCACGCCGGACTGGAACTCAAGGCCGCGCTGGTAAAGCGCCTTTCCGAAAAAGGGCATGACGTCCACGACCTCGGCCCCGCCACTGCGGAAAGCTGCGACTATCCCGTCTATGCCAAGGGCGTATGCGGCAAAGTCCTCGCCGACGCGGGCAACGCCGCGCCCGGCGACGACCCGCCTCTTTCGGAATCCTCGTATGCGGCACGGGCATCGGCATGAGCATGGCCGCCAACCACATCCCCGGTATCCGCGCGGCGCTGTGCGGCTGTGAATTTCAGGCCCGCGCCACCCGCCAGCACAACAACGCCAACGTGCTGTGCCTCGGCGAGCGCGTAACCGGGCAGGGCGTGGCCCTCGACATCGCGGAGCTGTTCCTGAACACCGCTTTTGAAGGCGGCCGCCACCTCCGCCGCATCAACCAGATCGAAGGATAAGGGCCGGGCCCGTCCCCAAAACGGTTCTCGGCCGCGGACGGCCTCCCCAATACGCCCGCCCCATACGGCAGGCGGCGGATTTCTGTTTGCTTCCGGGCCCGCACGTAACGGCACGCGAAGGCCAAGCAAGGGCCTGCCGGCGGCGTCAGCTTCCGGTTCCGTGCGTAAAGGGATTCCCGCCGTGCGCCTCTCCATCAGCCAAAGTTTTTGCGGGTGGGGCCGGGAAAGGTGCTTTTTGCCGAAAGCGCCCCCGGTTCCCCCTTCCCCGCGCCTAAAGGAGCCCCCATGCAGTTCTACAATACCATGTCCCGAAAAAAGGAAACCTTCACGCCCATCCGCAAGGGGCTGGTGGGCGTCTACGCCTGCGGCATCACGGCCTACGCGCTGTCGCACATCGGGCATGCCCGTTCCGCGGTGGCGTTCGACATCCTCGTGCGTCTGCTCCGCTATAAAGGCTATGAAGTCACCTTCGTCCGCAACTTTACCGACGTGGACGACAAGATCATCAAGCGCGCCAACGACGAAGGCGTTTCCAGCACCGAAATCGCGGAAACCTACATCAAGGCCTACCATGAAGACATGGACCGCCTCAACGTGATCCGCGCCGACATCGAGCCCAAGGCCACGGAGCACATTCAGGAAATGCTCAGCCTCACCGAGCGCCTCATCGCCGACGGCAAAGCCTACGCCACGCCTTCCGGCGACGTGTATTTCCGCGTGCGCTCCTTCCCCGGCTACGGCAAGCTGTCGGGCCGCACGCCCGACGACCTGCGTTCCGGCGCGCGCGTCGTGCCCGGCGACGAAAAGGAAGATCCGCTGGACTTCGCCCTTTGGAAAAGCGCCAAGCCCGGCGAACCCTACTGGGAAAGCCCGTGGGGCAAGGGACGCCCCGGCTGGCACATCGAATGCTCGGCCATGAGCGAAAAGTACATCCCCCTGCCGCTGGACATCCACGGCGGCGGGCTTGACCTCATCTTCCCCCACCACGAGAACGAAATCGCCCAGACCGAGGCCGCGCTCGGCAAGCCCCTCGCCAACATCTGGATGCACAACGGCTTCGTGCAGGTCGATTCCGAAAAGATGTCCAAGTCGCTCGGCAACTTCAAGACCATCCGCGACATCCTCGAAACCTACCTTGCCGAAACCCTGCGCTACTTCCTCGCCGGGAAGCACTACCGCAGCCCCATCGACTTCTCGCTCGACAACATGGACGAGAGCGAACGCAGCCAGAAGCGCGTCTACGAATGCCTGCGCGAAGTGGACAAGGCTCTGGCCCGCGAAAACTGGAAGCCCGGCGCGGCTCCCGCCGAGCTTGTGGAAGAGTTGAAACAGCAGGATCAGGCATTCATGGACGCGCTGGAAGACGACGTGAACACCGCCGCCGCCATGGGGCACCTCTTCAACATGATCCGCATCGCCGGGCGCGTGCTCGAAGACAAGAAGCTCCGCAACAACGAGGGAGGCCGCGACATCCTCAAGGCATTCCGTGACGCCACCGCGAAATGGGATACCCTGCTCGGCCTGTTCGCGCAAAAGCCGGAAGACTTCCTCGCCTCCCTGCGTGAAATCCGCGCCCGCCGCAAGGGATTGGACATGAACAAGGTGGCCGAACTCCTCCGCGAACGGCAGGAAGCCCGCGCCGCCAAGGACTTCGCCCGTTCCGACGCGGCCCGCGACGAGCTCGCGGCCCTCGGCGTGGAAGTCCGGGACACCCCCGAAGGCCCTGTATGGGATATCATCTGAACGCACGCTACGGTGCGGCCGGGAATGCCCCCGGCCGCCTCTGGCGCGGCCTCGTCGCCGTGATCCTTTCATTCGCCCTGTTTTTTCAGGGCGCGATCCCGGCGCAGGCCGCGCTTTTCGGCAGTTTCGGCGTCAAGGACGAAAAGGAGCTCGGACGCAAGTTCGACGTGCTCGTCCGCTCCCGCATGCCGCTTGTGGAAGACCCTGAAATCAAGGGCTACATCCAGTCCATCGTAGACCGCCTCTCCAAGGCGTTCCCTCCGCAGCCCTTCCCCTTCACCGCCAACGTGCTGCTGCACAACAGCATGAACGCCTTCGCCGTGCCGGGCGGTTCCGTCTTCGTCCACACCGGGCTCATCATGCAGCTTGACCATGAATCCGAACTCGCGGGCGTGCTCAGCCACGAGCTGGCCCACGTCACCCAGCGCCACATCGCCACCCGTATGGAACGGGCGCAGGCCGTCACCATCGGCAGCCTCGTCGGTGCGCTGGCGGCGGCCCTCCTCGGCGGCGGACAAGGCAGCGGGGCCATCTTCGCGGGCAGCGTAGCCGCAGGGCAGGCCGCCATGCTCAACTACAGCCGCATGGACGAAACCGAAGCCGACCAGATCGGCCTGCAATACCTCACCTCGGCGGGGTACCGCCCGCAGGGGCTGAAAGGCGCGTTTGAGAAAATCCGCCGCAAGCAGTGGACGTCGGGCATCGACATCCCCGAATACCTGTCCACCCACCCCGACGTGGGAGGCCGCATCAACGAAATCCACGCCCGCATCCAGGGGCTTTCCGCCGCCGTGCGCAACCGCAAGGAAGACGACGCGCGCTTCAACCGCGTCAAGACGCTGATCTGGGCCCGTTACGGCGATCCCGACGCGGCGGCCCGGTTCTTTGCCAAGCAGCTTGAAGGCAAAAAGCCCGACTGCCTCGCCTACATGGGGCAAGGCATCCTCGCCGAGCGCCGCAACCAGATCAAAGATGCTGACGCGGCCTTTTCCAAGGCGCTCTCCTGCGCGCCCAACGACGCCCTCGTAGCGCGTGAGGCCGGGCGGTTCTATTACAACAAGGGCGACGCGCGGGCCGGGAAAACGCTACTCCGGGCGCTGGGGCTGGACCCCAACGACATCATGGCCCAGTTCTTCTACGCCCGACTGCTGGACGGCAGCGGCGACAAGGCTTCCGCCCACAAGTATTACCGGCAAGTGCTCCGCAGTCTCCCTCAAGACGCGGAAGTACATTATTATTACGGGCGGTCTCTCGGTGAGGCCGGGAAGGTGTTCGACGCCTACCTGCATCTCGCCTACAGCGCCCTGTATCAGAACGACAAGCGCAAGACCGAGAGCTGGCTCAAGCAGGCCCGCCCCCTTGCCCGCACGCCCGCCGAGCAGGATCAGCTCAAGCGCTTTGAAGCCGCCTATGCCGAACGGCAAGAGGTGTGGAAGTAAGAGCTTGGGGAGGGGGA
>OLRF01002986.1_pt1 | contig 13880 bp, 16 predicted proteins | sample 1672061 | NCBI WGS metagenome assembly OLRF01 (sample SAMEA3136641, study PRJEB25190) | human gut metagenome | reverse complement strand
TTCTGGGGTCTGCGCCGGTGGCCAGCACCACGGTTTTCCCCCGGAAGATCCCCTCACTGGTTTCCAAGAGCTTGGGAACCGCCGTCAGATCCATGCGGAGGACTTCTGCGTATTCGCTGCGTACCCCGAAGCGCTCCGCCTGCTTTTGCATCTTCTCCGCCAGAGAGAAGCCGTCGATCCCGTCCTCAAAGCCGGGATAGTTGTCGATCTGCTCGGTCAGGGCCATCTGCCCGCCGGCGGACAGTTTTTCCAGCACGACGGTGTCCAGCCCCGCCCGTGCCGCGTACAGGGCGGCGGTGTAGCCGCCCGGGCCGCCGCCCACCACGAGCATATCATAAACATGATTGTTGTTCATATCTGAACCCTCCGTTATTTCGCCAAGGCTTCCTGAATGAAACGGTCGATCTCTGCCTTTGAGCCGGGTGCGGTGACGGAATCCACGGCCTTTCCGTTTCGGTACAGCACCAGAGTTGGGATGACCGCGATCCCCTCGGCTCCCGCCAGCCGCGGCTCCTCGTCAATATTGATCTTGCCGACAACGAGGCTGTCCGCGTATTCCTCTCCAATCTTCTCATACGCAGGGCCGATCCTCCGGCAATAGCCGCACCAGGGCGCCCAGAAATCCACCAAAACAGGCTTTTCCTCCCGGATCAACTGCTTAAACTGCTCCTGATTCATATTCATAGCTGCCATATCTGTCAGCTCCTTTCCTTTGTTTGGGTATAGTATACCGCGTGACAAGCGGTTTTACTGTGACGGCGTCACATAATTTGAAAAAATCGGCGCGGCGCTGCTCTGGTTGTACGATTATGATTGCCGCTCCCAGCCTTGGAGATTTGCCGCGAAAATGTGAGCAGAAAAAAGTCATGACTTAATCACCGCGAGGGCTTGTATATCACTCGAAAGGGATAGCTATAAAGGAGTACTGTAACGAATTGTTCCTAAAAATGTGGAAACAGAAAAGGAAATCGGTATGAAAAATGAATCCCAATACGGCCTGCTGCTCTTACAGCGGTATCTGTATGAGCATACGGATGATCAGCATCCGGCTTCCGTAGCGGATATTCTTGCCTTCTGGCGGGAACACGGCATTCAGGCAGGGCGCAAGAGCGTATATTCCGCTATTGAAGTCTTGCAAAGCAACGGCATGGACATCGTCTGTGTCAAAAGCACCCAGAACCGATACTTCGTAGGAGAACGGTTATTTGAACTGCCGGAGTTAAAATTGCTGGTGGACGCGGTGGAATCCTCCCGCTTCATTACGGCCAAGAAAAGCGAACGGCTTATTGAAAAGCTGGGTAAGCTCACCAGTGAATCTCATGCCCGCCAGTTGGATCGGCATATCTATATGGACGGCACCGCCAAACCGGAGAATGAGTGTATTTATTACAGCGTGGATGAGATCCATAACGCTATTCAGAAAAAACGGCAGATCACTTTCCAGTATTACGAATACACACCGCAAAAAGAAAAGATACTCAAGCATAACGGTTACCGCTATCAGTTCAGCCCATATGCCCTTATCTGGAGCCGGGATTGCTATTATGCTGTGGGCTGGTCGGAAAAGCATGGAAAACTGGCATAGTTCCGGGTGGACCGAATGGTGGCTGTGGAATCATTTGACCGGGCGGCTGTTTGTATGCCGGACTTCGACCCGGCTGAGTATGTGCGGAAAATATTCGGAATGTACCCGGACGATCTGTGTACGGTGGAACTGCTGTGCGAGAACGAGGTCATGCGCAGCGTAATAGACCGCTTTGGCGAAGAAGTCTCAACGGTGACAGCAGATGACGGCCACTTCAAGGCCATCGTGGAGGTAGCGCCCAGTCCACCATTTTTTGCATGGGTGTTCACCTTCTGCGGCAAGATCCGAATCCTCGGCCCCGAAGAGGTGCTGGACGAAATGCGCGGTATGGCCGCATGGCTGCAATGATTCAGCAGAGGTGTTCCTTGCGGGGGACACCTCTGTTTTCTCATCTTGTAAATCGAACAAATGTTTACTATACTGACGGTGTTCCCAATCGAGAGAACACACGAGGAGGTGAAAAGCGTGGAACAGACCTTTGGCAGCTTCCTTCGGGAGAAGCGTATAGCGTGCGGCCTGACGCTCCGAGGCATGGCGGCAAAGCTGGACCTGTCGCCGGTCTATATGAGCAACATTGAGAATGACCGCCGTGCGGCTCCTTCGCAGGAATATCTGGAACGGATGGCCATGCTGCTGCAGTTGGACAAGCCAGAACGGGAATGGATGCTTGACCTTGCAGCAAAATCCAAGCAAAATCGGGTATCCGCAGACCTTCCGGACTACATCATGGATCGGGAGATCGTCCGGGCCGCGCTCCGCACGGCGAAGGAGGCAGACGCCACAGACCAGGAGTGGCAGGAATTTATCGACCGGATCACCCAGCGCGCAAAGAAATCCAAAGAGGGCGGTGAAATAGACGCATGAAAAAAGCATATTACCGCGAACAGGCGCTGGAGCGGATCGCCCGCGATGTGATCACCGCCTATGACCTCAGACTTTATTACGGTTCCCCCGCAGCCATTCCCATTGAGGACATCATCGAGGCACAGGGGCTGGTGCTGGAGTATCAATATCTGCGGAATAATGGGCGGGTTTTGGGCGAGACCATCTTTGACGACGGTCTCACAGCGATCTATGACCGGGAAAACCACCGCTATGACCTTCTTCCCGTCAAGGGCGGCACCATCCTCATCGACTGCTCTCTCTGCGAAGAGGAAGCATCTACCGGGCGGCTGCGCTTTACCTGCGCCCATGAGCTGGGGCACTGGCTGCTCCATAAGAAACAGTTCAGCGGGACCGGCGAAAACGCGGCGCTCCGTTCCGGCAATGAGAGCGACAACACATTGGAAGTGCAGGCGAACCTGCTGGGCTCTATCCTTCTGCTGCCGCTGCCGCAGGTCAAGCGCTGTTTCTATCAGCTGCGCTCCGGACGGACGAACCAACAGCTGGTGACGGATATGGCAGGTATCTTTCAGGTATCCAAACAGGCCATGCGCATTCGGTTGGAGAACCATAACCTGCTGTAAAAAATTTTCATGTGCTGTTCTCAAAAAAGAGAACAGAGAAAGCGAGGCGCTATGTCAAAAACCAATTCCCTGCGCTGTCCGCTGTGCGGCAAGGGCCGTATCGCGGATATCCCCAGTGGTGCGGAGCAGTCTCAGTACAGGCTGTTTGCTCTGCACAGAGCGGAACACCCTGACCTGATCGCCAAATGCCCCAAGTGCGGCGAACAGATCGGCATCACGGTGCTGACACCGGATGCTCACCCCCTGATCCACACGCCCATCCCCTTTATGGGATATGTTCAGGCATAAATTAAAAATCCAATTGATATGACTTCGTCAAGCGCACCAGCCACCCATCATCGAATATGGGAACATTGAGTTAGGAGCCTTACAAGTAGCTTTTCAGCTATGCGTAAGGCTCTTTTTTTGCGCCTTTCTTCGGCTGAAAAGCGGAAAGGCACACAATGCGCAGACGCTGGCAGCCCTATATCGCTAAATATCCGTGACCCAATCTCAGACATTTCAAAAAAATCTGAGATTGGAGTCATGAATCATGAAAAAATGGCAGGAAGAACGCAACTATCGGCGCGTTCGAAGCGAGGCTGGCGAAGTCATCGCCAATATCATCACTGTAGACGGTATGGACGTAGAGGTGCCGGAGGATGTCTACCTCGCCTATGCGCAGGCAGACCGCAGGGAGCGCTATATCACGGAGGAACAGTCCTCCGGAAAACTGCTCTCTCTGGAGCAGATGGAGGAAGATGCGCTTTTGCCGGACTATGTCGGAGCAGAAACGGCCCCCAGCGCCGAAACGGAGGCACTGGAGCGTGAGGAACTTCGGAATCTGGCAGAACAGAAGCAGATCCTTTTGCTGGCGCTGCTGTCACTAAAGGATACCGACCGGGAACTCATCAACGCCCTGTTCTTCGACGGCGCGTCTACACGGGAATACGCTCAAAGAATGGGCGTCAGCCAGCGGGCGGTCATCAAGCGGAGAGACCGCATCCTGCGGGATCTCAAAAAGTTTTTTGAAAATTCCTCGAAATAAGGGTATTCACCGAACGCAATTTTCGGGAGGACAGTGAGGGGCTCCGAATGCCCCTCGCTGTTCCTTGAAAATTGCATACCAGCAATACGGATAACCACCCGGACAGAAGAGCGATCCGCGCAGTGTGCGCCACGACCCGTGGGAAGCCTTGCAGCTTCCTGCGGTGAGCGATTTTACCTGCGCAGGGGCGGCGTTGGCAGCGCCGCCTGCAGAGACGCTGTCCGGGCAGATAATGAGACACAATGCACTGGCCAGCATGAAGAGGCTGGGCTGCTCCGGGATTGAAAGCAGTAGAGATCCCGGAAATACGCCCGTGAAGGTCTTGCCGGACCTTGTCCGTATTGTTCCCTTTTCACACCGGGGCGCGCGCTGCAAATACGGTGGAAACGAAAACAAAGCATGACAGGAAAAGAGGTAATTATCGGATGAATACCAATGACAACAGGCTGAAAGCCCATAAACTGATCGACCATATTTTTCAGGACCTTCTTCCCGCCCACGGTATGGCACAGCGCCCGGAGCAGATCCAATTGAGCCACCGGATGCTGGACGCCATGCAGGACGGGAGGATCGCCCTGTGCGATGCCGGGACGGGCATCGGCAAGACCTACGCCTATCTGGCGGCTGCCACGGCAGCGTCTGCTTTCCCGACAGGGCAGATCGCCCGCCCCATCATCATTTCCACTTCCAGTATCGCGCTGCAAAACGCGGTGCTGATGGAGTATCTGCCGCTGCTGTCCTGTATCCTAATGGCGGACGGGATTCTTACCAAGCCACTGAAAGCGGTCATCCGCAAAGGAAAAAGCCATTATGTCTGCGACGAGCGATTGGACAGACGGCTGCGTCAGGTAAACCTTGGAAAGAAAAATCCGGAAGCGTTGGCAGCGCTCCGGACTCTTAAGGAAACGCTGGACATGGACAGAGTTTCTCATCTCAGCGGCTATGACCGGGAGCGTGTCTGCGTACCGCAGGTCTGCGACTGCAAACAGAGGGACTGCCGCTATCAGCGGTTCCTCAAGACCTGCGACAAAGATCAATTTTTGTTTCAAATCTGCAATCATAATTTGCTGGTGGCAGACGCCATCCACCGCAGCGAGGGAAAACGCCCCATCTTCCCGGAGCATAGCGTCATCATCGTAGATGAAGCCCATAAGCTGCCGGAAGCGGCACGGGAGATGTTCGGCATGACGCTGACTGCCAGTGACATCCAAAGCATGATCAACCAGCTCCGCGCGGAACGATATCTGCTGGCAGCGGATGTACTGACAGACACGATGGGGTCGCTGCTCCGCAAGCTCACGCAGCCCAGAGAGGAAACCGAACCCCTGGATGCGTACCTTCGCTTACTGACGATCCCCAGCCGATCTCTTCTTGTTATTGAGAAACAGGTCGGCAGGCTGCTGTCGGCGCAGGGGCGCAGGCAGTTGGAAAAGCTGCGTGGCACGGTGTCCCTCTTGAGTAGTCCGAGAACGAATATGATCCTCTACACAGCGGATGACGGCGATGGCGGAACCATGCTGTGCGCCACCGTTTCAGATTTGACGGAACAGATGCGCCAAGTCCTGTGGAGGACGGAACACGCTTTTGTGCTGGCCTCTGGGACTTTGGCTGTAGGGGATGACTTTCACCGTTTTCGTTCGCAGACTGGACTGATGGACGGGCGGCGCGTAACGGAGTCGGTTTCTCTTTCTCCCTTTGACTATAAGCGGAATTGCCTGCTGTACTTGCCGCAGCTTCCACCGGGCCAAAGTTCGGAAGCATACTATGATGAATTGGCAGATGAAATTGCGGAACTCATCCGTGCGGCTTGGGGCCATGCGCTGGTGCTGTTCACCTCCTACGCCGCCATGTCAGCGGTAAAGGATAGGCTGCGGGAGCGGGAACTCAGCTTCCCGTTATTTACCTTGGGCAGAAACGCCATGCACATGACGGAGCGGTTTCGGCAAACACCGGGGGCTGTACTGCTGGCCACAGGCGCGGCATGGGAAGGCTTTGATTTCCCCGGCGACTGCGTATCCCTGCTGGTGATTCCCCGCCTGCCCTTCGCCTATCCTGACGCATTGAAGGAAAAAGAGCGGGAGGAATACGCTTCCCTTCGCCAATTTATTCAGAATGTGGCCGTTCCGGAAATGCAGATTAAGCTGCGTCAGGGCTTTGGGCGGGCTATCCGAACGGAGTCCGATACCTGCGTCATTGCCATTCTGGATGAGCGCGCAAGCCATGGCCGCCGCTACTACGCAGCCATGCGGGAGGCTCTGCCGGACATGCGCACCACGAGCAGCCTGCGGGCTGTAACGAAGTTCCTGCGGGAGCTGAAGCCGGAAAGCTATTTTGAGGTGTGCGCATGATCGACGCCAAGAAGGAATTGCAGTACCGGCTGGCCATCCGGATGCTGGAACACTTATCCGAAAAGGGCCTTCTGACAGCAAAGGAACTGGCTTATGCCAAGGGACTCGCCAGAGAAAAATACGCCCCGCAGACTGTTCGGGAATAGTGCTGGCTATTCCGCGGATAGTGTGGTAGCTTGTGTGTTGCCCAAAAAGATGCAAGGAGGACACAGTGTGGAATACCAGTATTATTTAAAACAAATTTACCGCAAAGACGGTTCTGTTTGGATCGACATCCTTGAAGCGGCACAGGCGAAAAAGCTGGGGTATCAGGACGGTGACAAGTACACGCAGAATGACGGCGTTGTTTACATCAACGGGTTTGACAGCCCGTCTGCCCTGAACACCTTTATCGAAGACCTGCATGGCTGCGTGAACCGCAGCGAAGCGATGGCTGCCCACCAGCGGGAGGAACTCTGATGGCCACGGTGAAAGTGATTGAACCCAACGCGCTTGTGCCGGAGCACCTGCGTGTCGCCGCCTACTGCCGTGTCAGCTCAGACTCTGAGGATCAGCTGCATTCCTACGCAGCCCAGATCCGCAACTACACCGAGGTGATCGCTCAGCACGACGGCTGGGATCTGGTGGATGTGTACGCCGACGAGGGCCTGACCGGCACGCGCGTGGACAAGAGGGACGATTTCAATCGCATGATGCGGGACTGCCGAAAGGGCAAAATCGACTGCATTCTGGTGAAGTCAGTAGCCCGTTTCGCCCGCAACACCAAAGAGTGTCTCGCCTCCCTGCGAGAACTCTCCGGTATGGGCGTCACTGTCCGATTCGAAAAAGAAAATATCGACACAGGAACGCTCACCACCGAACTGATGGTGAGCGTTTCCGGTTCTCTGGCCCAGCAGGAGTCCCTATCCATCTCGGCAAACCAGCGTCTGAGCTATCAGCACCGCATGGAATGCGGAGAATTCATCACCTGCAGCGCTCCCTACGGATACCGGATTAAAGACAAGAAAAACCTTGAGATCCTGCCGGAAGAAGCGGCTGCGGTACGCTGGGCCTTTGATGCATATCTCAAAGGAAACAGCTCCAAATGGATCGCGGAGCAACTGACGGCAAAAGGCGTTCCGACGCAGAATGGCGCCGAGAAATGGCAGGAGACAAGCATCCGATATCTGCTGACCAACGAGAAGTATATTGGAGACACGCTCTGCCAGAAATCCTATAGCTGCGGCTTCCCGTTCGTGCAAAAGCGCAATCGGGGGGAGCGGATGCAATACTATGTCGAAAACAGTCATCCGGCCATCATTGACCGCGATACCTTTGAAAAAGTGCAGGAGCTGCTGCGCAAGAAAGCACAAAAAGAGAAAAGGCGTCGAGAGAGAAGTCCATTCGCCCTGAAAATCCTATGCGGGAACTGTGGGACGATGTTTCTGCGCCGAACCAGCAAAAACGGATATGTAACATGGGTCTGCCGAACCCATGACCGCAGTGCCGATGCCTGCCACGTAGGACGCATTCCGGAGAGCGAGATCCGCGCTGCATTCCTACGGATGTACCGCAAGCTCAAGTGCAATGCCGACATGATCCTAAAGCCCGCTATGGAGCAGATGAACGCCCTTGACGCCATCCTGCAGCAGAATAATCCGAAAACCCTGACCATCAACCGGGCCATCGCGGAAGCCACAGAGGAAAACCATAAAATCAGCACCCTGCGTGTCAATGGCCTGCTGGACGCCGATACCTGCACGGCTCGCATGAATGTGATCAGCGCCAAGCTGGCGCAGCTCCGCAGGGAACGGCGCAGGCTGGCGGAGAATGAAGCATTGGACGAGGTCATGGACGCGCTTCGGAAGGTGCGGCAGACGATTCTTGACGGGCCGGAACAGATGGATGACTTCGACGATGATCTCTTCGAAAGTCTCGTGGAAAAGATCATCGCGGAATCTCAAACAGAGATTCGTTTCCGACTCTATGGCGGGCTGGAACTGAGGGAGCGATTGGAGGTGGCGGTAAGATGACAAAACGCAAGATTTTATATGGATACCAGATCCGTGGCGGCGCATTGGAGATCGTTCCGGAAGAGCAGCGGGTCGTTCAGATGCTGTTCGCCCTCTACAGTGCCGGAGCATCTTACCAGGACATCTCCGATGCGTTGAATCGGCAGGGCGTTCCATACAGCTCCGAAATACCGCTTTGGAACAAGCATAAGATAAAGCGCATGTTGGAAAATGCCCGTTACACCGGAAAAGATGGTTATCCTGTGATGATCGCGGAAACCGATTTCCAAGCTGTGCAGGACAAGATCTCAGAAAAGAATGACAGGCGGCAGGTGTCCGAAGAGGTGACGGTCGTTGACCGGTTAAAGCCCTACTTCCGATGCACCTGCAACGGAAAGATGGTTCGTCTGGGTGGTCGCTGGCAGGACAGCGGCAAGCTGTACCTCAAATGCGAATGCTGTGGTATTGCCGTCACCCTGGACGCGGATGCTACAATCCAAGAGATCGTCCGCCAGTTCCAGACGCACAAATGCCAAGGGCCGGACACTTATGCTCCCTCCGCGGAGGTCATCCGACTGAACAACGCCATCAACCGCGGACTTGAACGCCCTGACTCGCCCGAAGCCGCAATGAGCCTTATTTTACAGGGTGCAGCCGCGCGATATGACTGCTGTCCCCAGCCTATTTCTGAATATGAACCCTCAGACCGCCCAGTGGACGTGGATTGGCACCGCTTTCGCCGGGTGGTCTCTTATATCACCGTCGCGTCGGACGCTACGGTGAGCCTCACATTTACGGATGATAACTTCACTGGAAAGGACAAATAACCATGGAAGCAGCAACAACCACTTTAGAACGGCGTGTGCGGGAGATCCCACCGACCAGGAAGCCGGAAGAATTACTTAGAAACTACGATGGCAAGATGCGTGTGGCGGCCTACTGCCGCGTATCCACCGACAGCGAGGAACAGCTCAACAGCTATGAAGCCCAAAAGACCTACTACACCCAGAAGACTCAGGACAACCCTGATTGGGAGATGGCCGGTATTTACGCCGACGAGGGCATCTCCGGCACAAGCCTCAAAAAGAGAGCCGAGTTCAATAAGATGATCACCGCCTGCAAGCGTGGCCGCATCGACTTCATCATCACGAAGTCCCTCTCCCGCTTTGCCCGAAACACGGTGGATTGTCTGGATACGGTCCGACTTCTTAAAGCCAACGGCATCGGCGTGTACTTTGAAAAGGAGAATATCAATACTCTTACAGAATCCAGCGAGTTTCTGGTCACCCTGTTCAGCGGCTTTGCCCAGGCAGAGTCTGAGTCACTCAGCAAAAATGTTGCATGGGGCAAAGAGAAAAGCGCAAAGGCAGGCAATGTCCACTTTCAATATAAGAAAATGCTGGGCTACCGCAAGGGCGAGGACGGCCAGCCGGAGATCATGCCGGAGGAAGCCGCAATCGTCCGCCGCATCTATCGCAGGTATCTGGACGGCTGCACATTAGGTAAGATCAAACGGGAGCTGGACGAGGACGGCATTCCCACGGCCCAGGGCGTGGAGCGCTGGTCCCCTGCCATCATCCATAACATTCTGACCAATGAAAAATACATCGGGGATGCCCTGCTGCTGAAAACCTATGTCACTGACTGCATCTCTCAAAAAGTTCGAAAAAACCGCGGTGAGCGTGTCATGTATTACGTTGAGAACAACCACCCCGCCATCGTCTCAAGAGAGACGTTCGACCTGGTACGGAAAGAAATGACGCGCCGCTCCAGCAAGCGAAAGGTGCTGCAGAAAAGCGGAAAAACGGAGCTTGGAAAATACTCCGGCAAATATGCCCTGACGGAGCTGCTGGTTTGCGGTGAGTGTGGTTCTCCATACAAGCGGGTGACCTGGGCCAGAGATGGGAAAAAGCGCATCGTCTGGCGGTGCGTTTCGCGGTTGGAGTTTGGCACAAAATACTGCCACGTCTCACCTACGTTGGATGAGGGCAAACTCCACCACGCCATCCTCGATGCCATGAACGAATATGCGGCCATCCGGCAGGAGGTTTGCCCCGATGTGCTGGCGATGGTGGAGGAAGCCAAGCAGGCGCTGACTCAGGCCGGTACAAAACTGCTGACGCTGAAGCGCCGCCTCGACGAAGTCAGCCATGAGCAGGCTGATCTGCTGGACATGCTGCTGTCCAACATGGCCGACGCTGATCTGAACGCCAGAATGAAAGCCCTGACGGATGAGAAAGCGTCTCTCAAGGAACAAATTTTAGAGGCCCAGCAGGAAGAAGTCAGTCTGGAAGAACAAGTTGCCAAACGTCAGCAGATGTGGGACAGCCTGATTGAATGCAGCGAGGGCTACACGGAGTTCGACGATGAGTTCATCCGGCAGATCATTCAGAAGATTACAGTCGAGGACGCCGACACGATCCGCATCCAGTTTAGAGACTCCGATGTGGTGCTCGAGCAAGGATTACAATAAAAAGGGAAGGCGAAAAAAGATGGCAATTTTTATGACCGGTGACACCCACGGTGATTTCAGCAGGCTCCGCCCTGTGGCATTCCGCGAGCAAGGGGGCCTGACCAAAGACGATTACTGCTGTCGCTCGTTCGGACACTACCGCGACAACCGCGTGAGCAAAGTCGAGCCCATCCTGCGGATCGTGCAGATCTGCCAAGATCCCTACAGGCAGGCAGTAAAGGAAAGAGCGGCGCAGCGCCGCTTTTTCCTTTACTGCTTTGCGACAAAAACGGCAAAATGAGCCCGTGAAAAGGTCATTTGGCAGTTGCCATCAATAAGTTTCGACAGAGTAGAAAACCGGATAGCGGCCCACGGATGTAGCGGATCTGTTGGAAAGGTAGAAGAATGCTTTTGATGCTTCCTTTTGATAGACTGTGGATATGCAGCCTGCTATACTGGAAGCAACAAAAGAACAGGAGTGGATAGCGATATGGACACGCTAATGGAATTCAGCATTCAAGGTGACATCTTCTTTTTCTATGATACATTGTCAGATGAAGAAAAAGAAACCGTTCGCAAGTGCATGCGGGAAAAGTACAAAGGTCATATAGTAGTCGATCCAAAAATCGATGAATTTTTAGAAGAACTCGAACGCAATCATGGCATTAAGCTGAAAAGGCTGTCGGTAACGAGCATCATTGCGGTGTGAGCGCGAAACAGACTTGAACAACGCCAGCGAAAATGAATATCAGATCGCAAGAGGGATGCTGGGCAAAGCAGACCTGGATGTGAAATACATTATCCCCCCTGCTCCCCAGCAGCATTCGGGATACATTCAGCGACGGGCTGTTCCAGTGGGATGCCATAACGCCCTTCCTCGGTGAGGTTCAAGAGCGCTGCCGATTCCAATACTGGTTCTCCGGACACTACCACGAAAACATGGTGGTGGAGAAAAAGTTCGTAATGCTCTATAAGCAGATCATCCGACCATGTCATAAAAACTGTTTATTTCCGAAATTGCTATGACGACATTGGTTATCTAAAAAAGCAGTACCGGCTTTTGCCAATACTGCTTTTACACACGCAGGGGTAGAAAAAACTATTGAAATGTGGTATTAATAAATGAAATTTGCTTTGTATTATTTGCGAATAGAGGTTGATGTTATATGTGCTTCATGTTTCAAACCAGACCATTTTGGAGATGTATGCGAGTTCCAACAAGCAAACTTGAAAATAGATTCGAGTTTTTCTTTGGTGAAAGGAATTTGGAAATAAATGATTATGAGAACGCCAAAAACTTATTGATGAATATAGTCACTACAATTCAAAATGAAATGGTTAATAGAATACAAAACGCAAATTCATACGATATGTTTATGAAGCTTTACTATATCTTTGATGAAGTTCATGCATTTTACTTGGGAGAAAAAGAAGCAAGGGTGAAGCTCTTAGAACTAAATATAAATAATTCAAGTGTACTTAGTACATTTGAGGAAAACAGGAATATAGTGAGAAATATAATCGATGCTTGCAATATTTGGATTGAAAACTGTATTTTGTATCAGCACGATATTGATACAATGTCACAAGCGAGGGATAGAGGCTTTTCTATGGATATTGATTTAATGATTGATATGTATCTATATGGTTTTGCCTCACGAGGGTTATCTCTGTTGTCTTTATCGCAAAATGTGGAGCAACAATTATTTTATGGAATTAAAGTTACTCCTAAAGAAAATTCACCAGCAGAACTGCTAAAAGAGCATCCTATAATCTTTTTTAATACAGCGCTTGTCGGAAATCAAAGCGTACTTAGCAAAGTGTCATTAACTGCGGATGCTAATGACACAGCTTTCGGAAAGGGATTCGTAAAAGAATATGGCGTTGAGTTCTTGCTGTTTTTGGCGGCTATGAGAGGTTTTCAGAAGGATATTTTACACGGAGATGAGAAAGCGCTCACAGTAATAAATAAAGATTATTTTATTAGTTTGGTCGAAAGCTATACTAAGCCTCGCATTAATGGAAACAGATTTTATGATAGTTTTGTTTTATCTCAAGCTAAGATTAAAAACCAGCTAAGAAAAAACGAAAATATTGTCTGGAGAGTAGGCGCAAACAAGGAACGCTTGGAACTTAGACCCTTTATAGGTCTTGAAGACGGCAATGTTTTAATTTCCTATGGAGTATTAGAACAAGCAATACAATTATGGGTATCATATTTTGCAAACGGCGGAATGTGTTATTCAAATGTTACTGATAACCTTTCAAAAGCTATGAATGAGAGAAATCAAGAACTTTCAGATATTTTGGTGACAAAAATCCAAGAAGTCCTCAATAAGCACTACACTCCCAAATTTGATGATAAAGATGTAAAATATCAGAGAATTTTTGGAGAGCGTGAAGTGGACTACGGTGATTTTGATGTTGTTTATTATACCGAGGAAACAAAAGAATTGTTTTTAATTGAAGCAAAGTATTTCTCAGACTCATTAAATTCCAGCGGTATGGTTACTGACTACAAAAAGCTGTTTGAAAAAGGTGGATACTATGACCATTGTAGGCGTAGATATGACCTTGTTTTATCGGAGCCAGAAAATGTCAAGAGGTTTATTGGTGTACAAGATGAAATATCGGTTCATTTAATATTTCTTTCATCAAAGCCAATTGAATTGGAAATTCAAGATGCCGATGGAGTTGTTACATTTTTATCTCTTGGTATATTCGAGAAATATATTGAGGGAAAACTTATAACTGAAGATGACAGCATCGTTCGACCTGTCAAAAAAATTTAATTGGTAATTTCCTACATAGCCAAATGCTTTTGCTTAAGGAAGATTGTACTCCACCTAATTAGGAATTTCGCATCTTTTTCATCAACACAGTCCAAAAAGCATCGAAAACTTCGGTTTTCGATGCTTTTTTGTTGTCAAAATACGGAAACGGTGATTTTGCCAGCGGTGCCGTCAAGATTTATGCGCAAAATTGTTTGCAGGCTCCGGCTGAGTGAAGTC
>OLRF01002981.1_pt1 | contig 13888 bp, 9 predicted proteins | sample 1672061 | NCBI WGS metagenome assembly OLRF01 (sample SAMEA3136641, study PRJEB25190) | human gut metagenome | reverse complement strand
ACACCAGCCGTTATTGGAAAGGCGAGCTCGACTATACTTCGCCGAACGTCGATCTGCAAACCGGGACGGTGACCGTACGGGCCATTCTCGAAAATCCGAAAGAAGAATTATTAAGCGGGATGTATGTCAAAATCCGGCTTCCCTATAAAGTGGTAAAAGATGCTTTACTGATACCGGAGGCTTCGATCGGCACGGGACAGGCAGGCCGCTATGTCTATCTGGTGGATGAGAACAACCGGGTGGTGCAGCAAACCGTCAAAGTCGGGGTATTGAGTAACGACGGCATGCGGGAGATCGTCAGTGGTGTCACTCCGGACGACCGTTATGTCGTGGAAGCCCTGATGAATGTGCGTCCGGGCATGACCGTGAAACCAGTGAGAGAAAAAACAAAACGTTAATCTATTCCTATGTTCAGTACATTTTTCATTAACCGCCCTATATTCGCTACGGTCCTGTCTATCCTTATCGTGATCGCAGGACTGGTATCTTTACGTAGTCTGCCGGTAGAACAATATCCGACGATCACTCCTCCGACAGTCGTTGTCCGGGCCTCCTACCCCGGAGCCAATGCCAGTACAATCGCCGACATGGTAGGCACCCCGATCGAGCAACAAGTGAACGGCGTAGAGGGTATGCTTTATATGTCGTCGACTTCGTCGAGCACAGGCAGCTACCAGCTGACCATCACTTTCGAAGTGGGAACCGACCTGGATATGGCCACCGTGCTCGTAGAAAACCGGGTGAACATGGCCCTGAGCACTTTACCGCAGGAGGTGACCCAGATCGGGGTCACTACGACCAAGGAATCGACCAACGTCGTGATGTTTCTGTCACTGACCTCGGATAGTCCGCAATACGACGCTCTTTTTCTCTCTAATTATGCGGCCCTGAATATCACCAACGAATTGGGCCGGGTAAAAGGAGTAGGTAATGTGGGCTTGTTCGGCATGGGCAAATACAGTATGCGTATCTGGCTGGATCCGGATCAGCTGACTATCCGGGGCATCACTCCGGCAGATATCGTATCGGCCATTCAGGGCCAGAATATCCAGGTTACAGCGGGCAGCGTGGGATCGGAACCCTTAGTCCGCAAAGAAGCCTACCAATACACCCTCGAAACCAAAGGATTACTGATCGATGAAGAAGAATTCGGCAATATCATCGTCAAGGCCCTTCCCGACGGCAAATACCTTCGCATCCGTGACCTGGCCACTATAGAGCTCGGACGTGAAAGCTACAGCTCCACCGCCACCCTGAAAGGCGGAGCCGTCGCAGCTATCGCCGTCTATCAGCTTCCGGGAGCCAACGCCCTGGACGTGGCACAACGGGTGAAAAAAGAGATGGACAAACTGGCCTCCTATTTCCCCGAAGGGGTGCAATACAGCGTGACCCTCGATACGACGGAATTTATCAATGCCTCGATTTCAGGAATATACGAAACCCTGATCACCGCCTTTATCCTGGTTTTACTGGTTATTCTGATCTTCCTCCAAAACTGGCGGGCGATGCTGATTCCGCTGATCACGATTCCCGTCTCGCTGGTCGGGACTTTCACCTTCATGGCGATGCTGGGATTTTCCATCAATACGCTGACTCTCTTCGGACTGGTACTGGCTATCGGGCTGGTAGTAGACGACGCCATTATCATCGTAGAAAACAGTTACCGGCTGATCGAAACCGGCCGGTATCCCACCGTAAAAGAGGCGGTGATCCAGGCCATGAAGGAAGTGTCGGGAGCTGTTGTGGGTATTGTGCTCGTACTGTTGGCCGTATTTATTCCCACGGCCTTTATCGGCGGCATCACCGGCCAGTTGTACAAACAATTCGCCCTGACGATCGCCATCTCGACGGTAATCAGCGGGTTCAACGCCCTCACCCTGAGCCCCGCACTTTGTGCCCTGTTTCTGAAACCCAAACAGCCGGCCAAATTCTTTCTCTTCAAAGCTTTCAACCGGTTTTTTGAAAAGACAAACCATGGTTATACCTGGGTAATCACTCACTTCATGCGTAAATCGCTGATGACTTTTATCGTCTTTTTGATCCTTTCGGCGCTGGCTTTCTGGGGATTTATCAAATGGCCGCGTACTTTTATCCCGGAAGAAGACCAGGGGTATTTCATCGCTTTCATGCAACTGACCGACGGTGCTTCGTCGAGCCAGACGGCTACGGCCCTGCAAAAAGCGTCGGCCGTACTGAACCAAATGGAAGGCATCGAAACCTATATCACGATCAACGGCTTTTCAATGATGAGTAATGCAAACGCTTCGAATGCCGCCACGCTGTTCGTGATGCTCAAAAACTGGGACCAACGGAAATCTCCGCAGTTAAGCGCCCAAAGCCTGGTGAACCAATTCAACGGTATGGCCTATAAAGCGATACCGGAAGCCAGAACCTTCGCCGTCTTACCGCCGGCCATCCCGGGATTGGGCGAAAGCAGCGGGTTCGAAGTCATGCTGGAGGATATCAACAACTACGGCCCGCAAGAACTGCAACGCATGACAGACGAACTGATGCTCGCCGGCAACGAGACCCCGGGTCTTTCTACCGTCCAGTCGATGTTCAGCGCCAGTGTACCCCAGTATTACCTGAATATCAACCGGAACAAAGTAGAGCTGATGCAGATTCCGCTAAGCGAGGTGTTCAATACGATCGGCACATACCTCGGTTCCACCTATGTCAACAATTTTGTGAAATTCGGCCGCACTTACCAGGTGAAGGTCGAGGGTGCCCCCGACAGCCGGGCTCTGGTAACCGACCTACGCCTATTGAATGTCCGCAACTCCAAGGGCGACATGATTCCCCTTTCGGCCTTTACTACTATCGAGACGCGGATCGGCGCAGAGAGCCTGACGAAATACAACACTTACGTATCCGCCCTGATCTCGGGTGCCGCAGCAGACGGTTATAGCTCGGGAGAGGCGCTGAATATTATGGCCAAACTGATCCGGGAGAAAGTGGGACGCTCCTTCGGTTATGAATGGACTTCTATGGCATATCAGGAAGAAAATGCGAGTTCGTCCACCTCCATCATCTTTATACTGGCCATCGTGGTGGCTTTCCTGATCCTGGCAGCCCAATACGAGAGCTGGACGGATCCTTTTGCAGTGATCATGGGTTTGCCTATCGCCCTGCTGGGAGTAGTGATCGGAGTGATGGTCATGAATCTTCCGATCAGCGTTTACACCCAAATCGGAGTAGTGCTTCTGATTGCCCTGGCGGCGAAAAATGCTATCCTGATCGTAGAATTCGCCCGGGATTACCGGGCTGCAGGCAAGTCGACCGAAGAATCGGCGATCGAAGGCGGACGCGTACGTCTCCGCCCGATCCTGATGACCTCTTTTGCTTTCATCCTCGGCACTTTCCCGCTGGTGATTTCGACCGGAGCCGGAGCTTCGAGCCGGATCTCGCTCGGTATCGCCGTTTTTGCCGGTATGTTGATGACCTCCCTCGTAGGCACCTTGTTTATTCCCAATTTCTACCTGATGATGGAGAGCTTGCACGAACGGTTTACCCGCAAAAAGAAAAAAGACAAAGACACGGAAGAGAACCTTCCCGCCGTATACGAGGAACAACTCCCGATGAAGCGGGAGTGAGACAGGGAGAGGGATTAGCGTCGCTTCGTTCCTGATCAGGGGCGTCATTCAGGCTCCGGACCGGCAAAACCTCTCCGGTTTCTGGCCAGCGAACCTCTGGTTCTGACTGCAAAGCCGACCGGAAAGATTGTGCCGCCGGTCAGCCAGGCATTCATCAGCAAGCGGGAATTGCACCGATCAGCATCGAAGAGATGCCGACCGATAAAGCGCTAATCGGTAACCTCCGGTTACACTGGTCAAGACCGAAGATGTGCCAGGAAGCGGAGCCGCTCCGCACAAAAATCCCCGACAACTTTTTCGGTTTTCACCACACAGTCCATACAACAGGCAAGCAAATCCGAATCCACTGTGAAAGGATAGCTGTAACGGGCTTTATAGCTGAACGACTGTAACCGACCGAACAGCCTCCATTCCGAAAGCTCTCTCTCCCCTTTCCACAAACCCGCCATTCCAGCCGAACAATGCCGTATGCGGAGATAAGTCATGAGCAAATCTTCCTTCTGTTCCGGGATAAAACCGTAATGGACGAACGCGGCTGCCCGAAAAAACTGGGTAGCGGCCTGGCTGAGATAAAAAGCAGACATGCGTGGAATACCGCTCTGTTGCTGACGACGGGCATCTTGCAAAAAGGCCCGTCCTAAGGCCAGGCATTGGTCCGAATAGCCCTCCACCTGACGATAACTGCGGACCGGCTTGTAACAGACTTTGTCTTTCAGCTTACAAGACTCGTTTTTATACAGTAAAACTCCCTCCTTGCGAATAGTATACAAAAAATGGCTTTGGGAAGAATGGTGGTGAACGAAAACAACGGTCAACAAATGAAGTGAAAGATAAGGCTCTTTCCGGTCTTTCTCAGGGAAATTCATGGCAAGATACCCCATCACTTCTTTAACACCCACCGCCAGTTGATTTGCGGTCAGGATCAGCAGTTCATAACCTCCCCGGATATCGTACGAAGGCATACCTGCATACCGACCGAACAAAACAATCATTTCGGGATGAATGAAATCGGTTATCAAAACGGCGAGTTTCTGAATCTCCTCCATATTCTGGCAGGCTGGAACAAAGGGAATTGTTTTCATAATGGTATAGTTTTAGATTTTAACAGGATTTAGATTAATTACGGTTCAATAAATCTCAATCTTTGATCGCATGAAAAAGACAATTAAAATCAAAATAACTATTTTTCATTATATAAATAGAATCCCTATAGGGTTTTATTATTTTCAACTAAATGAAAAATTTTATTAACAACTGATAAAAACAAGTTTTCTGATCTTATTCAAATTGAGTCATTAAAAAATATTTGTTAGAAATTGTATCTTATTTTATGTCTTATATTATTGAGCAAGTTAAACGTCGACGACAAGAAAGAAATTGGAGTCAGAAATATATTGCTGATTGTATTAATGTTTCACAATCTTTTATTTATAAGGCAGTTATATACATATTTACACTAATAAACGTAGGTTTTAATTCGGTTTATGATACCATGTTCCGCTCCTGACCGGTGGCCTTAAAAAAGGATTCGCAGGGTCCGGAAGACTTTATGGATTTTACAAATTGCTTTCTTGTTTCCCCGCCAACTGTCCGCAGGCGGCGTCGATGTCTTTCCCTTTGCTGCGGCGTACGTTGACCACCATGTTACATCCTTCCAGAAACCGGATGAAGGCATCCCGGTTTTTGTCCGGACTGTGGTGAAAACCAGAACCTTCCACATTGTTGTATTCGATGATATTGATCTTGATCGGGAATTGGCGGCAATAGAGGGCCAAAGCTTTTGCATCTTCGAGGCTGTCGTTGATATCTTTCAGAAGCAAATACTCGAAAGTCGGACGGGTTCCTGTTTTTTCGACGAAATATTTCAGGCTTCCTGCAATCTCACTCAAAGGATAGGCTTTATTCACCGGCATAAGGAAAGTGCGGGTGGTTTCTTTCGCTGCATGTAGCGAAAGCGCCAGATTAAAACGCACTCCATCGTCTGCCAATTGCCTGATTTTTTCCGGGATACCGGCTGTAGATACCGTAATCCGGTAGGGTGACATGGCTAATCCGTCCTGGGCCGTAATCCGTTCTATCGCTCTGAGGACCTGCTCGTAATTCAGTAAAGGTTCGCCCATTCCCATGAAAACGATATTGCTCAATGGTTGCCCCTGGGCTTCCGCTGCCTGCTGTGCACGGACCACCTGTTCGAAAATTTCGCCGGCCGTTAAATTACGTTTAAAACCCAGGGTACCGGTTGCACAGAATTTGCACCCCAGCTGACAACCCACTTGTGAAGATACACAGACCGTGAATTTTTGATTTCCGGGAATCAGTACGCTCTCGACGATTTCGCCGTCGGTCAGCCGCCAGGCTGTTTTTTCGGTGCCGTCGCTGGCTGTCTGCACCTGCTGCGGAAAGAGGGAATCGAAGAAATAATGCCGGCTTAATAATTCCCGGGTAGCCTTCGATAAGTTGCTCATCTCTGCGAAATCCGTCACCCCTCTTTGCCAGATCCATTGCCAGATCTGTTTTGCACGGAAAGCCTTCTCGCCTTGTGCGGTTAAAAAGTCGCTTAAATCCCGTAAAGATTCTTCTCTGATATTTTTTTTGTTACTTGTATCGGCCATAATCTCGTTATTATATAAAATCAAAATCTCTCACCTCACAAAGGTATCGTATTTTGCTATATTCTTCTCCTTCAGCCTTCCAAATCTTTTCTTCCTGTTCTTTTTTCTGTCCCGGTTTTTTCTTTTCCTCTCTCCTGTTAAAATAAAGTGAAAATCAGATAAAGAACGGATTTAATTATATATTTGCACTTATCTTAGCTTGAAAGTTATAATAACTTAGGAAAAAGGTTGTTTTTCGTTAAGAAATTTAAGTTGGGATAGTGTGGTAGTTATAATTTAAAACAAATACTATAGAATAAAACACATGAAGAAACTATTGATTATTGCTCTTGCTCTGCTTTCGGTGTCTATTGTCAGGGCTGATGAAGGAATGTGGTTGTTGTCGAAATTAAAACCACTGAACATTGAGAAAATGCAACAGATGGGATTTAAACTGACTGCAGAAGATATCTACGATGTCAATAAACCCGGTATCAAAGATGCTATCGTCGGTTTAGGCAATGCCGGCCGTCCTTTCCGTCATTTTTGTTCGGGAGAGATTATTTCTCCCAATGGGTTGATGCTGACCAATCATCACTGTGGTTTCAGTGCTATCCAATCTCATTCTTCTGTCGAGCACGACTATCTGGCCGATGGTTTCTGGGCTTACAAAATGGAAGATGAGCTCACCAATCCCGGCGTGACCGCTTCTATTCTGGAACGGATGGAAGACGTAACCGACCGTATCGCTCCTTTCTTAAAAGACGATATGAGCGAAATGGACCGCAGCGCTATCATCGACAGTATATCTGCAGTGATTGTGAAGGAAGCTGTGGCTGGAACGAAATTAAGCGGACAGGTTCAGCCGATGTTCGAAGGAAACCAATTCTTCCTGTTCCTTTACACCATCTACAAAGACGTACGTTTGGTAGGTGCCCCTCCTCAGAGCATGGGAAAATTCGGTGGAGATACCGATAACTGGATGTGGCCCCGTCATACTGCCGACTTTTCTATGTTCCGTATTTACACCGCTCCTGACGGTAGCCCTGCCGAATACTCCAAAGATAATGTACCCTTAAAACCCAAACATTACCTGCCCGTATCTGCAAAAGGCGTGAAAGACGGTGATTTTGCCATGATTATGGGATTCCCCGGAACTACCGACCGCTATACCACCAGTTTCGGATTACAGAATACGATGGATGTAACCAACGATATCCGTTACAAAGTACGTACGGTAAAATTGGAGGTTATGCGCGAAGAAATGGCTAAGAGTCCGAAAACCCGGATTCAATATGCTTCTAAATATGCCAGTTGTGCCAACTACTGGAAATATTCCTTCGAGCAGAATAAAGCGCTCAAAAACCTGAACACCAAAGGCAACAAAGAAGCCATCGAAAGAGAGTTTACCGCTTGGGTAAATGCCGATCCGGCCCGCAAAGCCACTTACGGCGAAGTGCTGCCGATGATTCGCCAGGGATACGAAGATATTAAAGAATATTCCGTAGCTACGGCTTATGCGCAGGAAGCCCTGGCCGGACCCGAAGCTCATTTATTCGCTTACCGTAGCGGAAGAATGATCGAAGATCTTTGTGATAAAGAAATCCCCGCCGGAGAAAAAACAGAGATTAAAGAAGCTTTGAAAGATATGGCTAAAGCTTTTTTCAAAGACTATAATGCCGATCTCGATACAAAATTATTCGCTGCATTGTTTAAAATATACAACGACAATGTCGATCCCGATCTTTACCCCGAAGTTATCGATCTGGTCAACAAAAAATACAAAGGCAATTACGATAAGTTCGCTGCCGGATTGCAGCAGAAATCCATCTTCATGGACGAAGCTGCTTTCAACGCATTTCTCGACAAACCCGATTGTAAACAATTGGCCAAAGACCCGGTATATATTGCCGGTAAATCTTTCTATGAGATTTGGATCAAACTGACCGCCTACAGTGGTGAAATGCAGGAAAAAATTTCCAAAGGAGACCGTCTTTTCGTGAGGGGATTGATGGAAATGCAGCCCGATAAAGCCTGGGCTCCCAATGCCAATTCTACGATTCGCTTGACCTATGGTAAAGTAGGTAGCTACAAACCGCGGGATGCTGTTTTCTATGATTACTACACCACCCTTACCGGTGTGATCGAAAAAGAAGGGCCCAAAGGTGGGGAGTTCGAAGTACCCGACCGGCTGAAAGAACTGTATGCTCAGCAGGATTTCGCTCCTTACGGGACCGATAAGTTGAGTGTCAACTTCATCACAGATAACGACATCACCGGAGGTAACAGCGGTTCCGGTGTCATCAACGCCGAAGGACATCTGATCGGTACTGCCTTCGACGGTAACTCCGAAGCCATGTCCGGAGACATCGATTTTGAAGAAAATCTGCAACGGTGTATCAATCTCGACACTCGTTATTTCCTCTGGATTGTAGATAAATATGCCGGAGCTAAGAACCTGATCAACGAGATGACTATTATAAAATAATCAAAAACTAACTACTATGAAAAATTTAGATTGGGGTAAATTGTCCTTTGGATATTCCAAGACGGATTACAACGTACGTTGTTATTATAAGGACGGCAAATGGAGTGCTCCTGAAGTCAGCGACTCTGAAATGCTGAATATTCATATGGCTTCTACCTGTTTGCATTACGGACAGGAAGCATTCGAAGGTATGAAAGCCTTCCGGGGTAAAGATGGAAAAATCCGTCTCTTCCGTTGTGAAGAAAATGCAAAACGTATGCTTAGTTCTGCCGAATACGTAATGATGCAGGCTCCTTCGATCGAACTGTTCGAAGAAGCTGTCGTCAAAGCCATCGAGTTGAACAAAGAATACGTTCCGCCTTACGAATCGGGGGCCAGCTTATATATCCGTCCCTTGTTGATCGGTGTCGGACCGCAGATGGGAGTTGCTCCGGCTAAAGAATATATTTTCGTTGTATTTGTAGCTCCTGTAGGACCTTATTTCAAAGCCGGTTTCAAACCGACCAAAGTCATGCTCGAACGCCGTTACGACCGTGCTGCTCCCAATGGCACCGGACACATCAAAGTAGGAGGTAATTACGCTGCAGGAATGAGATCCGGCGAAGTAGCCCATCAGAAAGGCTATTCGACCGCCATCTTCCTCGATTCCAAAGAGAAGAAATACATCGACGAATGTGGCCCGGCCAATTTCTTCGGTATTAAAAACGGTTCATATATCACTCCGTTCTCTCACACCATCCTGCCTTCTATCACCAACGCCAGCCTGATGGTATTGGCCGAAGATATGGGATTGAAAGTAGAACGCCGGCTTATTCCCGTAGAAGAACTCGAGACTTTCGAAGAAGCCGGAGCTTGCGGTACGGCTGCTGTCATCAGTCCTATCGGACAGATCGATGATCTCGAAAACAACAAGAGCATCGTTTTCGGTAAGCCCGATGTTCCTGGTGAATGGTGTACCAAATTGTACAACCGTTTGAGAGCTATTCAATACGGAGACGAACCGGACAAATTCGGTTGGGTAAAAGTATTGAATTTCTAAAAACAGATTTTTAGGGATAATTGAATCAACTCGGAGAAAGTGCCTGATCAGTTCAGGCACTTTCTTTCTTTTTTGAACTCCGGGACGGACCTTTCGTCCCCAATGGGGGAGGACGGGAGTTCATAACTACTCCTTCGGCGTTTAAAGTAGTATATCGGGTTGCTGGAGCCTGCGGATATATATTTTTTTGAAACTTTCTTTATCAAACATTGGCCGATCTACGAAATTTTCGTAGATTTGCGAATAAATCGTAGTTTGATGTGCCTTATGGAAAAATTGACTTTTCAGGAAGAAGAAATCATGCTTATTATCTGGCAGGTAAAAGAAGGAGTGATTAAAGATTTTTTGAATTGCATGGAAGAGCCTCGTCCGCCTTATACGACGGTGGCTTCTATCGTGAAAAATCTGGAGAAAAAAGGATATGTACAGGCCAAACGTTATGGGAACACCTATGTTTATTCGCCTTCGATCGATGAAGGGGAATACAAAACGAAATTTCTTTCCGGCGTCGTACAGAATTATTTCGAGAATTCATATAAAGAGATGGTAACTTTTTTTGCCCGGAAACAGAAGATCTCGGCCAAAGAGTTAGAAGAAATTATCCGTTTAATTGAAAAAGAATAGGAGCTATGGAAGATTTTCAAATTTATATATTACAGGTAAATGCGGGTTTAGTGGTATTCTATCTTTTATATCGGATGTTGTTTTCCAGGGATACTTTTTTAAGAATCCGGCGTTTATTTCTTTTTTCCATCGTTATACTGGCTTTTGTATATCCCCTGATTTCGTTGGCATCCTGGTTGGAGCAAGGTAATGCCTTGCCCGGGATGGTTGTCGGGTATGCCGAAATGCTGGCGGTGGTTACTCCTGTGGCTCCGCAACCTGCCGCAGAACAATCGCTTTTCACCTGGCAGCGGTTCCTGATCTGGATTTGGAGTGGGGAAAGTCTTGTGCTGACACTCCGTATGGCGGTCCAGTTGGCTGGTATCTGTCGACTCGCTTATCAGGGTAAAAAACAGAGCTGTCATCATGTTCCGGTCATTGCTTTGCCGAAGATTACAGCTCCTTTCTCTTTCTTCGGTTGGATTTTTGTCAATCCGGCCCATTACGAAGAGCGGGAACTTCATGAGATTATCGTACACGAGTCTGCTCATGTCCGCCAATGGCATTCATTGGATATGTTACTCGGGGAGATACTTTGTATCTTTTTCTGGTTCAATCCGGTTGTCTGGCTTTTACGTAAAGAAATCAGGCAGAATCTGGAATTTTTAGCAGATGAGCAAGTGGTAAATTCCGGTTACAACCGCAAAAATTATCAATATCACTTGCTTCGCCTGTCCCATCAATCGACTGCAGTACCTATAGTTAATAATTTCAATGTTTCTCAATTAAAAAAACGAATTATTATGATGAATAAGAAAAAAACATCCAGAATCGGCTTGTTGAAATATGCCTTTTTACTTCCGGTAACCGGCTTATTGATTCTGGCTGGAAATGCACGAGCCGTAACCGATCTGGCCTCCCATACGCTGATACAGGCCGGCGAGGAAACTTCCTTATACAAAGGCCGGGTAGTAGACGAACAAGGTAATCCCCTGCAAGGGGCCACGGTCATTATCAAAGGGACCTCACTGGGGGCTTCCACTGATCAGGATGGAGAATTCTCTATCCAGGCCGGGAAGGGAGATACGCTTTATTTTTCATATGTAGGCAAACGGACTGCAGAGGTGATTTGTGGGGATAAAGCTAATCTGAAAGAGGTGGTTTTACCTAAGCAACCGGTAGAGCTCGAGGGAATGGTAGTTGTCGGATATGCGAAAGCTGGCCAGAATGCAACATCTAAGGAGAGAGAAATTTTCACGGCTGTCGAGGAAATGCCGGTATTCAAAGAAGGAAATGTGCTGGCTTATATGGCACGGATGGTCAAATATCCTGTCCGGGCTCAGGAGAAAGGAATTCAGGGTAAAGTGATTGTTTCTTTCGTAATCGATAAAGCGGGTAGAGTGACCGATCCTCAGGTTGTAAGAAGTGTAGATCAGGATCTGGACCGGGAAGCCCTGAGAGTTGTCAAGGCATTACCCGATTGGATTCCCGGCAAACAGAGAGGCGTGGCTGTAGATGTGTTCTATACGCTTCCGATCGAATTCCGCTTGCAGAGCGATGCAGAAACTCCTGCCGTTTCGGGAAAAGCGGATGAACAGGTGTGACCGGCCTTTTAACAGTAAAAACAACGGCCGATAAATCGGAGTTGTGCAGTCTTCCCCATCGCTGATTAGTAAAACCTTCGGTCCTGATAAATGAATATAAATCAGAACCGAAGGTTCACCGATCCTTCCCTTAGGGGGGATTATTTCGTATTGATAATCACTTCTGCATTCGGGTAATACCCCACCTCTTTTTCAATCGGGCTAATCGGACGGATTTGCAGGATCTCACTGGGATCGATATCGAAACGGTCGGCCAGGCGTCCGTCGATAACCAGAAGAGGTTCTTTCATTTTTTCGAGATTGTATTTGTATTCCTGGCTATTGTATTTAAAAGTGAGTACGCCATTCTGAAAGCTCACAAATTCTCCTAACCGATCTCTCGACGTGATGAATAAATAGGATTTTTTGACATCTTCTTTCGATGGGATGATGTTGACATTCAAAATCTTATCCGGCATTTGTACGTTGTCTTTAGGGGCTTGTTGCCCATCGATGATGTAAGTCATATCCGAATTCTGGGAGTCGATTTTAATTTTTGTTTTTCCGTTTTCTTCCGTGATTTGTACCGAGTTACTGCTCATACCTGTACCGTTGCCGAACGATTGGAAGAATTTTTCAACCTTTTGCCGGTGATTGCCGTTTTTGAAAAATTCTTCGAAATCTTCATCCGTCATGCCCTCCCCCGGATTAAAAAATTCGTCCGGTAGGAAATGACCGAATGGAAAACCGCCGGGTATATTGTTCGTGGTGGTCGAATCGCCGGGCATGCCGAAAAAATCGCCGAATAACGATCCGCTTCCCATGTGATTGTGCAGATTTTCCATCATCTGCCGGATATGCTGTGAAATAGCTCCGGGATTCATATCCGGGAAATCGTTAAAGTGTTTATACGACTCATAGGTGTCGGCATTGGAACTCAAGGCAGCCAGGGAGTTCAGGCCTTTCAGATTCAGCGCTCTCGACAGCAGGGCGATTTTATCCAGTTGAATGTCTCCCCGGAGTTCGATGATATCCACTTGTTGTGGGTTTTGGTTCCAGACCACCAGGTCGGTCACTTGTCCGTTTTTGTTGTGCGTGTAGATCAGTTGCTTTCCGAACTCGTCGTTCCGGCTTTTGATCAGTTTGTATTTTTCCGGTTTATCCAGTATTTCCCGGACGTTTATATCCGCCGGGACGGGAAGCTTTATAAGATCAGAAACCGCTGGACGCCGAAGGAATATATGCAGAACAGCAAAAATGACGACGATCTTGATTTTGAGCTGCGGAACGCGCAATAAGCTGGTACGTTTTTTTAAAGAAGCCTTTCATAGTCTGCCGGGCGGCGGAAGGGTGATCGTGACGGACTGCAGCCCGTGGGCACCTGCGCTGTACGAGGCGGACGCATTTTATCTGGTACCGCCGATGAAGGATCCCGGATACGAAGACAGGATTCTGGAAATCTGCATGCGGGAACAGGTCAATGCACTGCTTCCACTGTTTGAGGATGAGCTGGATCTGCTGGCGCAGAACCGGAAGAAGTTTGAGGAAAAAGGGATCACAGCGATTGTATCGGACGCAGAAAGCGTTGCAGTCTGCCGGGATAAGTACGGCTTTTTCTCCCTGCTGCAGAAAAACGGACTGCCGGTGCTGTATACGAGCGCATCTCTGGAAGAGTTTGACTCGGATTACGCGGAAGGAAAGATTGCGTTCCCGGTATTTGTAAAGCCTGTTCGGGGCTGCGGAAGCGTCGGCATCAGCCGGGTGGACAACCGCGAGCTTCTTGGTGTGCTGTGCCGTTATAGCAAAGAGCCGCTGTTGATCCAGCAGTATGCGGACGGTGAGGAATTCGGCGCGGATATTTACGTCGATTTGATTTCCAAAAAAACTGTAGCTATTTTTACGAAGAAAAAAGTGCGGATGCGGGCGGGCGAAACCGAAAAATCGATTTCTGTCAAAGATCCTGCGCTGTTTGAGCTGATCGAAAAGACGGT
>OLRF01002974.1_pt1 | contig 13913 bp, 10 predicted proteins | sample 1672061 | NCBI WGS metagenome assembly OLRF01 (sample SAMEA3136641, study PRJEB25190) | human gut metagenome | reverse complement strand
CTGCCGGAATTCTATTTGCAGGAAGAAAATTTGGAGAAGATCATTGCGGAGATGGGGTAAAACACACTGGAAATTCACAAATAATGTATCATCGTTACTCCGAACGCTCTGTAATTTTGGCACCCGCCCAGGCTGCGATCAAGAACCCCCGCAAGTAATCGCGTGAGCGCTTGAAAAAGCACAAATAATGCAAGTGAGCCGCCCCGGTTTCTGTAACAGGAAGCCGGGGCGGTTTTTGTGTCATTTGCTGAATCTGAAGGATCCGCTTGTAAAGCTGAGAAAAAAGGTGTAATATTGGTGTACAGAGATTTAGAACAATGCGTGATATGTAATGTCTCTGTGATCTGCATCAGCGGATGTGCTCCGAATGCTTGATAGGGAGCAACACTTTCCCCGCCTTGCGGGGGTAACAGCCGGAAAACGGCAAACATCAAAAAAACTGAAAAAAACATGAAAAAAGCAGCAAACATCCGCTTTATAGGACTTTTTATGTGCTATTCTATCCTCAGAGAAACCCCGATGATGCGGAAAAAGCGATTTTCCTGACTGCAGTGGAGGTGGAACAGGATGAGACGACGAACGCTTTCTTACGAGGTGCGGCTGTTTGCAGGCAAAACAGACCCGGTGAACAGCGGTTTCTGGCTGCCGCTCTGGATGCACCTGAGGGATACGGCGGGTATTATGGTATATCTGGTGCAGAGGTGGCTGCCGGATAGCGTCCGTCAGCACATCGGATTGGACGAGGACCTGCTGACACAGACCGCCTGCTTTCTGGGGTGGGTCCATGATCTTGGAAAGACTTCCGCAAATTTCCAGGGCCCTATCATGGCACAACTACCGGAGCCCAGACAGCGCCTGGAAAAATACACAACGCTCCGGTACCGGGAACAGAACCGCAAATATTCACGTCACGCGCTGGCGAGTGAGGCCATCTTGCGGTGGCTGGAATGCCCCAACGGGCTTGCATCGGTAGCAGGAGCGCACCATGGCAAGCCACAAACCGGGAAGGACGTACTTGACCAGCTGGGCGATGAGGAAGAAGAAGGCTGCTGGGAATCCAACTACTGGCCCGAGGGGGAACAGGAATTCTGGGAGAGCTGCTGGCGGGAACTGTTTGACTACGCCTTGCAGGAAAGCGGCTTTTCCAGCGTGGACGAGCTGCCGCAGCTGACCATCCCGGCTGAGATCCTGCTGACCGGCCTGCTCATCATGGCGGACTGGGTCGCCAGCAACACCCGGTACTTTCCGCTCATTCCGGTGGAAGAGGTGGGCAGCGATACCCTGTATCCCGCCCGTGTCGATCGGGCGTGGGAAGCGCTGGACCTGACCTCTCCGTGGAAGGTGCAGTCGGATGTGACGGAACCGGGGGCGTTTGCGGAACGGTTCTTCTTCCCGCCCAACGAAGTCCAGCGGGCCATGCTGGAAGCTGTCAGCCGCACGCAGGAACCGGGTATCTTTATTCTGGAAGCACAGATGGGCGTGGGCAAGACGGAGGCCGCGCTGGGCGCGGCAGAGGTTTTAGCCAAGCACGGCGGTGAGGGCGGCATCTTCTTTGGTCTGCCCACTCAGGCCACCGCCAATGGTATCTTTGGGCGGCTGCTGACATGGGCCGAAAAGCAGCCGGATGGGCTGGAGCACTCCATCAAGCTGGCCCACGGCATGGCCGAACTGAACGAGGCCTACCTCCGATTGCAGCAGGACACGGTGCGGGTGGAGGAAGATCTGGAAGCAGACCCCGATGCCGACCCGGAGAGCCGGGTGATGGTGCATCAGTGGTTCCGCGGCAATAAGCAGGGACTGCTGGCTGATTTTGTCATCGGCACGGTGGATCAGCTACTGATGGCAGCGTTACAGCAAAAACATGTGATGCTGCGCCACCTTGGCCTTGCGGGCAAGGTGGTGGTCATTGACGAGTGCCACGCCTATGACGCTTACATGAACTGCTATCTTGACCGGGCGCTGACCTGGCTGGGCCGGTACAAAGTGCCGGTGATCCTGCTTTCCGCTACCCTGCCCGCCAAGCGCCGGGTCGAGCTGGTCAGGGCCTACCTGAATGGAAGAACCGCTCCGGACGGCTTATGGCAGACCTGCCGGGGCTATCCGCTGCTGACCTGGACGGACGGCAAACAGGTGGAGCAGATGACCATCCCGCTGGAAACCGAACCACGCAGAGTGGAGACATTCCCGCTGACCGAGGAACAGCTGACTGACACTCTGCGCAGTGCCTTGCGGGAGGGCGGCTGTGCGGGCGTGATCGTCAATACTGTGAAAAAGGCGCAGGCCGTTGCGGCCCGTCTGCGGGCAGAACTGCCGGAGTATGAGGTGGTGGTATTCCACGCTCAGTTCCTTATGCCCGACCGTGCCGCCAAAGAGCAGGCACTAATGGCGCGCATCGGCAAGCACTCCACCCCGGAACAGCGGGATAAGCTCATTGTGGTGGGCACGCAGGTGCTCGAGCAATCCCTTGATATCGATCTGGATTTTCTGGTCACAGAGCTCTGCCCCATGGATCTGCTCTTACAGCGCATCGGACGACTGCACCGCCACGAGGGGCGGGCTCGTCCCCGGCCGGTGGCACAGGCCCGCTGTGCCGTGCTGGACACTGGGACGGAGGACTTCGACGAGGGCAGCAAGGCGGTTTATGGGGAATGGCTGCTCTGGCGCACCCGCAAGTTCCTGCCCACCGCCATCACCCTGCCCCATGACATTGCCCCGCTGGTGCAGGATGTCTATGGCTGGGAGCCCGACCCTCTGCCCGCCAGCCCGCAGAGCACTGCGGCCCGGGCGGAGTACGAAAAGGCCCAGCAAATCAAAATGGGCAAGGCGAAGACTTTTACCATCCTGCCGCCAGAAGAGCACAGAAAGCGCCCTTCCCTGAATACGCTGGACAATTGGATGGATGATGTGGGTGCGGTCAGTGACAACGGTGCCCGCGCGGCGGTGCGTGACGGCGACCCTTCCATTGACGTGCTGGTGCTGATGCGGGATGCGGCGGGAAATGTCCGCTTCCTGCCCGATGAAACGGGGCAGCCCGGTGCCTGCGTGCCCACGGACGAGCCGCCTCAGCCGGAGATGGCGCTTCAAATTGCACGGCAGAAGCTGCGCCTGCCCGGATATTTCAGCAAACGGTGGTCGGTGGAACAGACCATCGACGCACTGGAAGCCCGGAACCGGGAAGTGTTCGGGCTGTGGCAGCAGTCGCCACTGCTGCGGGGAGAACTGATCTTACTACTGGATGACCACCTGACCGCACAGCTTGCCGGGCAGGTGCTGCAATACGACCGTGAAAACGGTCTGACCTACCGGAAGGAGGAAGAGAATGAAGCAAATTGAGTATAATTTGCTGGAGGAACGCTGGGTGCGGGTGCGCGGGCAGGACTACACCGTGCAGGAAGTCTCTCTGCCGGATGCCCTGCTGCACGCCCACGAATACCGCGACCTGGCCGGAGAACTACCCACCCAGGATGCCGCCATGCTGCGGTTGCTGTTGGCGGTTCTGCACACGGTGTTTTCCCGGGTGGATGAAAACGGTACTCCAGCCCCCTTTGAGGAAACGGACGATGCCCTGATCCGCTGGGAGGAGCTGTACCGGCTGGGGCATTTTCCGGAAGCGCCCATCCGGGCCTATCTGGAGCAGTGGCGCGACCGCTTCTGGCTTTTCCACCCGGAACGCCCCTTCTGGCAGGTGCCGGAAGCGAAGATCGGAAGCCCATTCCGGGCAAAAAAGTTGAACGGTGAAATCTTTGAAAGCGAAAATAAGGACAGCTTGTTTTCTGCCTATTCAGGCGATGCGAAAGAGAGGCTGACCTATCCACAGGCGGCAAGATGGCTTGTTTTTTTGAATAATTACGACGATACTGCGGCAAAGAAAAAGGCAAAGGATAGAACGCTGCCTTCTATGGGGCCGGGCTGGCTGGGCAGACTGGGCGTAGTCTATGTAAAAGGAGCAAACCTGTTTGATACTCTGATGCGAAATCTGATGTTCTTGCGGGACGGTGGAAAGCTCTGGGAAGAGGATGCTCCCTGTTGGGAGCTGGATGCAGCCCGGACAGAGGAACGCACAGAAGTACCCTGCCCGGATAACTTTGCTGGACTGATGACGATGCAATACCGAAGAATTTTGCTGAAGCGTCAGGAAGGCTGGGTGACAGGTTGTACTGTGCTTGGTGGAGATTTCTTTGATTCAACGAATGCATTTGCCGAACCGATGACGCTCTGGAATAAAAAAGAAGAGAGCAAAAATAACCCACGATACTATTACCCGCGTGTGCATAGTATGAGCAAACAACTTTGGCGAGAGTTTTCGGCTCTGACTGGAATCGATAGCCATGTTCCCGGAGTGATCTGGTGGAATACCTTACTGCAAAACGAGAAGATACTGAGCAGAAAAGAGCATTTGCAGATATGTGCGCTTGGTGTGGAATATGGCAAGATGAGCAACTCCATGACAGACTGTTATACGGATCAGCTTTCTATGGAACTGGCTTTGTTAAATGAATTGGGCCGTGCATGGCAATCTCGAGTAGAGGCTGAGGTGGAAAACTGCGAGCAGGCCGCGCAATCTGTCGGCCGCCTTGCGTGGGAGCTCTCCCTTGCGGCGGGAGATAAGAATGATACGACCGCGGAATCCGCCCGCACCCAGTTCTACTTTACCATCGACCAGCCGTTCCGGCTTTGGCTGCAGAGCATTGACCCTGAAACGGACAAGCTGGACGAAAAAGCCGATGAATGGCAGGAGGAAGCCCGCAAACTGGCCGCAGAGCTGGGCCGCCAGATGGTGGAGCGGGCCGGGAATGCCGCCTTTGTGGGCCATAGGGTCGAGGTGAAAACAGGCGGTAAAAAGGACGAAAAGAAAACCGTTCTGTATACAGCCCCCAAGGCCTACAATAGCTTCCTGTACGATCTGCGGAAGCTCTACCCGAAGAAAGAAGGAGAAACAGCATGATAACGGATGCGATCCATGATTATGTGGCCGGACAGCTGAGCGGGCTGTGGAGCCTGCCCAAACCCCAGCGGCGTGCCCGGCTGGCAGAGCTGCGCCGGGGCGTTGGGCATCAGCCCGGCGACCTGCCGGCGCTGTGGGGCAGCTTCCTGCAGGAACTGCCCAAAGAGCTCTGGGGCAGGGAAACAGCGGCAGGAGAGTGCCGGGAACCATCGGAAGCTGAGTGGGCGGTCTACCTTGCCCTGACTCTCTACGCCCTGCACCAGCAGGGAGAAGAGAACGTTTCCATGAATGAAAAGGGCTGCACGCTGGGCAGGGCGGTGCGCCTGCTGGCCCAGAATTCCGCAGCTGCTGCGCAGGACTGGACCGAGAGCAGCGTCCTGCGCCGGTTCAACGCACTGGCCACAGCAGATTCCATGCCCGAGGTGTCCCACTACCTCCGGGGGATGGTGCAGCTGTTCCGGGGAAATGAACCGAAGCTGAAACTGGATTACCCCCGGCTGGCTGTGGAGCTGTACCGGTTCCAGCTCCCGGATCAGGCAGCCAATGTCCGCCTGCAGTGGGGCCGGGACCTTTACCAGATGAATGCCGACACACCTGAAACCGAAGAAAAGGAGAATTGAAATGGATACCAAGCGTCTGTATGTTGATTTTCATGTGCTGCAAACGGTGCCGCCCAGCTGTGTGAACCGCGACGATACCGGCAGCCCCAAGACGGCTGTCTATGGCGGTGCCACCCGCGCCCGGGTATCCTCTCAGGCGTGGAAGCACGCGATCCGCAAAATGTTTGCCGAAGAAATGGCAGATATGGTCGAGACCGGAAAACGTACCCTGAAAGCAACTGACCTTGTGGCCGGGGAACTGGCCGCACTGGCTCCTGAACTGGACAATGCCAGACTGAAAAAGGATGCAAAAAAGGCACTGGAAAATGCGGGCATCAAGCTGAAAGATGACAACAACGCCGCCCTGCTCTTTTTGAGCACGGCCCAGGCCCGGGCGCTGGCCCGGCTGGCCGCCGAGGACTGCGAGGAGAAGGATGACTACAAAAAGGCCCTGAAGGAGAACCCTTCGGTGGATATGGCGCTGTTTGGCCGGATGGTCGCCAGCGATCCTTCCCTGAATTACGATGCCGCCGCTCAGGTGGCCCACAGCATCTCCACCCATGCCGTGCAGAACGAGTTTGATTACTTCACCGCCGTGGATGACTGTGCCCCGGAGGATTCGGCAGGCGCGGGCCATCTGGGCACGGTGGAGTACAACTCTTCCACCCTGTATCGCTATGCCACCGTCAACATGGTGGAACTGGTACACCTGCTTGGGGCTGAAAAGGCAGCCCAGGCTGTCCGGGTGTTCGGCGAAGCCTTCATTCGCTCCATGCCCACCGGAAAGCAGAACAGCTTTGCCAACCGCACCCTGCCGGATGCTGTCTATGTCACCCTGCGGGAGGATCAGCCTGTGAACCTCTGCGGTGCCTTTGAAAAGCCGGTGCGCAAGAGCCCCGAGGGCTATGCGGAACCTTCCAAGACGGCGCTGAAGCAGTATGCGCAGCAAGTGTATGCCTGCTATGCGGATGCCCCGGCCCAGAGCTTTGCTGTGGGCATCGGGCTGGACGAGCTGGCCCCGGCCATGCCCTTGAACCAGATGCTCACCGCGCTGGAACATGCCGTAAAGGAGAAGCTGCCCGGAAATGAGGTGTGACCATGGCAACGCTGTTGCTTCGGCTGGCCGCGCCCCTGCAATCGTGGGGTGCGGATTCCAAATTTGAGACCCGCAAAACGAACCGGGAACCCACAAAAAGTGGTGTCATTGGCCTGTTGGCAGCGGCTCTGGGCCTGCGCCGGGACGATGCCGCAGGCCTTGCCCGGCTGAACGGCCTGCACTTTGCCGTCCGTGCTGACCGGGAGGGCAGCCTGCTGGTGGACTTCCACACAGCCAACCGGGAAGAGGATCGGAAAAAAGGCAAGGCTCCCTATGTGACCTACCGCCATTACCTGCAGGATGCGGTCTTTCTGGTGGGGCTGGAAAGCGAGGACACCGCCCTGTTACAGGAGCTGGAAACGGCCCTGAAACATCCGGTCTACCCGCTGTATCTGGGGCGGCGTTCCTGCCCGCCCACCCTGCCGCTCTGCCTTGGTATCAGGGCCGGGGAACTGCTGGATACCCTGCGGGCAGAACCGCTGCTGGTGAAACAGAGGAATGGGGCCCCCTTGCGCATCGTGGCAGACGCGGACCCGGCGGATGCTGCTGCCGTGCCCCGGCGTGATCTGGCGATGTCGTTCAGCCCCATCCACCGGCAGTACGGCTTCCGCCCGGTGCGGGAGTGGAACACAAACCCGCCGGAAATGCCCGGCGCGACCGAACATGACGCAATGGCAGAATTGAGGTGAGGAATCATGTATCTATCCCGCGCAGAACTTGACCCGACCCGCCGTGAGACCATGGTGGCGCTGATCTCGCCCCAGAAATTCCATGGTGCGGTGGAAAACGCTTTTGCCGGTGCGCGCCGCCGCAGGCTGTGGCGGCTGGATCAGCTGGGAGAAAGACTGTACCTGCTCCTGCTCAGTGAGGAACGGCCGGACCTGACCGCCCTGTGTGCGCAGTTCGGCACCGGTGCGCCCCCGGAGACCCGGCCCTATGACCCGCTGCTGGAACGGGTGACAGCGGGCAGCTGCTGGCAGTTCCGCCTGACTGCCAACCCCACCCGCAGCAAAAAAGACTCTGCCGACCATACGGCCCGGGGAACCCTGAAACCCTGCTATCTCGAGGTGGAGCAGGAGGAATGGCTGTGGGCACAGGCCGCAAAGCACGGCTTTGCCGTCTCGGAGGGTTCGTTCGCAGTGACCCGGAAGCAGACCTATCACTTCAAGAAAAAAGGCACCCGGCCTGTTACCCTGCTGGCTGTGACCTACGAGGGTGTTCTGCAGGTGACGGACCCGGAGGCCTTCAAGGCCCTGCTGTGCGAGGGCGTTGGCCGGGGCAAGGCCTATGGCCTTGGCCTGATGACCATCATCCACAGGGGAGGAGACCATGGCTGAGATGCCTGGCCTTTGCGGTCATCACTGCGCTGGGCTGCGCGCCGGGACTGGGCGCTTTTCCCCGCCCACGCGGGGGTGATCCCATCGAGGATGCAGATTTCAGCTATCCCTGCGGCTTTTCCCCGCCCACGCGGGGGTGATCCCCGGATGCAGCACAGTCAAGCATGGAAAGCAGCCTTTTCCCCGCCCACGCGGGGGTGATCCCCAGCCGTGCCTACACACACGCACCGCGCTCCACTTTTCCCCGCCCACGCGGGGGTGATCCCAGGCGATGGAAAAGATGACTACTGGGACAGCACTTTTCCCCGCCCACGCGGGGGTGATCCTCGTGTTCGGCTTACATGTGTCTCCGGTACACTCTTTTCCCCGCCCACGCGGGGGTGATCCCAATGCGTAGTGCGTCAAAGCGCGTCCCTTTTCCTTTTCCCCGCCCACGCGGGGGTGATCCCGACCGCCTGAACAGCGGCGACTTCGAGAACGGCTTTTCCCCGCCCACGCGGGGGTGATCCCCCCTCGGAAGTGTGATATAATAGGGGTGCGAACTTTTCCCCGCCCATGCGGGGGTGATCCCGTAACGGCACGAAAGACCAAGAGCATCAACCTCTTTTCCCCGCCTACGCGGGGGTGATCCTTTGCCATACTGGTTATCAATGATGTGGTTGTTCTTTTCCCCGCCTACGCGGGGGTGATCCCCAGTTCGTGAACTCCTGCCCGGTGCAGTCATACTTTTCCCCGCCCATGCGGGGGTGATCCAAGGTTCTTGTAGAAATGGCTTTCGTCCACGAACTTTTCCCCGCCCATGCGGAGGTGATCCTTTCACGGATTTGATGACCCACCGATAGCTGCCCTTTTCCCCGCCCACGCGGGGGTGATCCCCGTGAAGCAAGACGGCACGGAATGACGATTGGCTTTTCCCCGCCCACGCGGGGGTGATCCCAACTCCAAAAAGAGCGTGTCGCTGGGCAATAACTTTTCCCCGCCCACGCGGGGGTGATCCTGGCTTGCGCCCTTCCTCGTATCTCTTATTCATCTTTTCCCCGCCCATGCGGGGGTGATCCCCCGCTCGTCACTCGGCTTTATGCCCTTGCTGACTTTTCCCCGCCCACGCGGGGGTGATCCTACCCAGAGCCGCCCGGCCCCCTGCTCCATCTGCTTTTCCCCGCCCATGCGGGGGTGATCCTTGTAATGTCAAGTAGGTTTTGCATGTAATCAACTTTTCCCCGCCTATGCGGGGGTGATCCTGAATCGGAACTGCCGCCGTAAAACAGAAAAGGCTTTTCCCCGCCCACGCGGGGGTGATCCTATCTGATGTTTGAGAACCAGACCTATGAAAGTCTTTTCCCCGCCCACGCGGGGGTTCTACATTGACAACCCTGCGCAAAAAGCAGATAATAGGTTTATCTTGAATGCAGAGCGAGGGAAAGTATATGCTGTATTTTGAAAACGATTACTGCGAGGGTGCGCATCCGGCGATCTTACAGAAGCTGGTGGAGACCAACTTTGAAAAGGTCTCCGGTTACGGCACCGATCCCTATTGCGCCAGTGCGCGGGAGAAGATCCGTGCGGCGTGCGGCGCACCGGATGCCGATGTCTGGTTCATTTCGGGCGGCACCCAGAGCAACGCCATCGTCATTGCATCGATGCTGCGCCGCTGGGAGGGTGTGCTGGCCGCATCCACCGGCCATGTGGCCGCTCACGAGGCCGGTGCCATCGAGTTCACGGGCCACAAGGTCATCGGCCTGCCGCACACCAACGGCAAGCTGGATGCCGGGACTGTTGAGGACTGGTGCAGGACCTTCTATGCCGATGGCAATATGGACCACCTCGTGTTCCCGGGCATGGTGTACATCTCCCACCCGTCAGAGTACGGTACCCTGTACACCAAGGCAGAGCTGGAAGCGCTGTCCGCTGTCTGCCATAAATACCACATGCCGCTGTTTATGGACGGTGCCCGTCTGGGCTATGGTCTGGCCGCCGAGGGCACCGATGTGACGCTGGCCGATGTGGCCCGCCTGACCGATGTGTTCTACATCGGCGGCACCAAGGTGGGTGCGCTCTGCGGCGAGGCAGTCGTATTCCCCCACGGCGCACCGGCTCACTTTATGACCATGGTCAAGCAGCAGGGCGCTCTGCTGGCAAAGGGCCGTCTGCTGGGCATCCAGTTCGATGTGCTGTTCACCGATGACCTGTACCAGACCATCAGCAAAAATGCCATTGAGACCGCCGCCGTGCTCAAGAAGGGACTGGCCGAAAAGGGCTATTCGTTCTTCATGGATTCGCCCACGAATCAGGTGTTCATCGTGTTGTCCAACGAGCAGCTGGCCGCGCTGGAAGGCAAGGCCAAGTTCGGCTTCTGGGAGAAGTACGATGATACCCACACCGTTGTCCGCATTGCCACCAGCTGGGCCACCCGGATGGAAGAGGTGGAGCAGCTGCTGGAGCTGATGTAAGGGCATACCTGCCAAATGGCGGTGCGTCTCTTTGTGCAGGATGCAGATTGTATTTCCTGCGCGGATATGCTATTCTTAACTAGATAAAGACTGCACTTTGTGTACCGTGGAAGGATGGTTTGTATTATGGGCTTTTTTGACAAGCTTTTTGGCGGCAAGGCCGCATCTGAGACGAAATTTTCCGGCCAGAAGATGACGGTCATGCTTCCCATTGACGGCAAGGTGATCCCGCTGGAGCAGCTGCCCGACGAGACCTTTGCCTCCGCGATCCTGGGCCCCGGCTGCGGCGTGGAGCCCACCGGCGACACCGTTTATGCTCCCTTTGACGGCACCGTTACGCAGGTGCCCGAAAGCCTGCACGCCGTTGGTATGATGAGCGATGACGGCATTGAGCTGCTGATCCATGTCGGCATGGACACGGTGGAGATGAAGGGACAGGGCTTTACCTCCCTGACCAAAGAAGGGGCCAAGGTCAAGGCCGGCACCCCGCTGCTGAAGGTGGATCTGGAAGCCATCCGCGCCGCAGGCCACCCCACTGCAACGGCTCTCATCGTGACCAACAGTGATGACCTGCCGGAGATCAGTGTTGTTGCAAACGGCGATGCTGCCGCTGGCACGCCGGTGTTCAAGTTCAAGAAATAAGTAAGCAGATCCCCCGGAGGCAGAGTGCTTTCGGGGGATTTTTGCGGAGAAAAGTCGTACTTATTTGCAAAAAAGCTGTATTTTGTGTGATTTTCTCTTGCATTGCAGGGGGAGTTGTGCTAGAGTAGACAAAGTGTGAGCCAAAAACCGGTACTGTGAGAGGAAAAGGATATGGAAACAAAAAAGAAGCACGAATTATCCCTTGCAAAACGCATGGCGATCTCTCTGGTCTGCGGCCTGGTGGCCGGTCTGGCCTTTATGTTCCTGCGGGAGCATCTGAACGCCAGCGGTCAGGCACAGACCTGGACCACCATCAACAACCTGCTGTTTCAGGATATCACCGCCGAGGGCGCTGAGCGTGCCTTTGGCATCTTCTACATCATCGGCCAGCTCTTCATCAAGGCGCTGCAGCTGGTGATCATCCCCATGGTCTTTACCTCCATTTCGCTGGCCATTGGCAGCATTGCAGACATCCGCACCATGGGCCGCATTTCTGCAAAGACCCTGTTCTGGTTCCTGCTGTGCTCCTTCCTGGCGCTGCTGCTGGCAGGCTGTGTGGGCTACGGCACCTACTCCATGGGCCTGTTCAACACCCACATCGAGGGTCTGGCAGAAGCCAGCGGTTCCACCGGTTCCAACCCCCTGAACGTGGTGCTGAACATCATCCCCTCCAACATCATCACCGCCTTTGGCAGCAATGGCGCTGTGCTTTCCAGCGTGTTCCTGGCAGTGGCCATCGGCCTGAGCATGAACACCCTGGGCGAGAGCCGCACCGCGACCCTGCGCCGCCTGCTGGGCGAGGTCAACGATGTGGTGGTCGTGTTCCTGAACTTCATCATCAGCAACTTTGCCCCCTTTGCAGTCTTTGTGCTGCTGACCCGAACCTTCGCCATCTACGGCATCGATTACCTCAAGCCCGCGCTGGTCTATGTGGTGATCACGGTGGTCCTGCTGCTGGCCTTCCTGATCATTGCCTACCCGCTGGTCATTGCACTGGGTGCCAAGCTGGACCCTTTTACCTTCATCCGCAAGATCGCCAACGTGGCAGTGTTCGGCTTCTCCACCTCCTCCAGCGCCGCCACCCTGCCCCTGAACATCAAGGTGTGCGAGGAAGAGTTTGGCGTGGATGAGAGCATTGCTTCCTTCGTCCTGCCGCTGGGCATGACCATCAACATGGACGGCACCGCCATTATGCAGGTTATTGCCACCGTGTTCATTGCAGGCTGTGCCGGTTACACCGTCACCCCCGGCCAGCTGGTCGTGGTTGCCCTGCTGGCCCTGCTGGCATCTGTGGGCACCCCCGCCGCTCCCGGCGCTGGGGCTGTCATCCTGTTCACCATCCTGTCCGGTATGGGCTTCGTCAACGACGGCGCTCTGCTGGCCTACTCCCTGATCCTGGCCATCAACCGCCCCATCGAGATGCTGGTCACCTCCCTGAACGTGGTGGGTGATGCAGTTGCCAGCATCTGCGTTGCCAAAAGCGAGGGCCTGCTGAACGAGGAGACCTTCAATAAGTAACAATACGCCGTAACAGGCGCAGCAAAAACTCCCATGCACAGCATCTTCCGATGTGAGCATGGGAGTTTTTTGTGTGGTAGTATTTGTGGGAAGAGTGTGGTATACTCGGCTTGGTTCAACAACTCGGAATTTGAGAAGATAAGTGAATGGGATACCACGATACAAGATACCATGGAGGAATATGAGAATGTCGAAAGATGAGTATTTGATAACCGATGCGCCCCTCAAAGCGTTGACGGTTTTTGCGATGCCGATGATTCTTGGAAGTTTTTTTCAGCAAATATACAATATGGCCGACTCCATTATTGTCGGCCAGTTTGTTGGTTCTTCTGCACTTGCAGCTGTCGGTGCCTGTGCAGCATTGACCAATGTGTTCATTTGTGTGGCACTGGGAGCCGGCGTAGGTGCCGGTGTGCTGGTGAGCCGCTATTTCGGTGCCAAAGAATATGGCAAAATGAAAACCATTGTGTCAACGTCCTTGCTCAGCTTTTTGATTCTGAGCATTGTCCTTGGCGTTTTTGGCTTATGCTTTTCCCTCCCGATGATGCGGGGCTTGCAAACCCCTCCCGACATTCTGGATGAGGCGGTGCTGTATCTGCGGGTCTATTTTGCGGGCTTTCCGTTCTTGTTTATGTATAACATTCTCTCTAACATGTTCACCTCCATCGGTGAATCAAGAATTCCCTTGGCACTCCTGATTTTTTCTTCTGTCCTGAATATTTTTATGGACCTTTGGATGGTTGCTGGGCTTGGTCTGGGCGTGTTCGGTGCCGCTCTTGCAACCTTGATTGCCCAAGGTATTTCCGCCGTATTTTCTTTTCTGATTTTTCTTCATCGGATGCGGCGATACGAGAGCCCATTTCAACGATTTGACTGGCGGGGGCTGCAATCCATGCTGCAAATTGCCGTGCCGTCGATTCTTCAGCAGTCTACGGTGTCCATCGGTATGCTGATTGTGCAGGCAGTTGTAAATCCATTCGGCACACAGGCGCTGGCAGGCTATTCGGCGACGATGCGAGTAGAGAATGTGTTCTCTTTGATTTTTGTCTCCATCGGCAATGCGGTTTCGCCGTTTGTTTCCCAAAACCTTGGCGCAGGCAAGCCCCAACGTATCAAAAAAGGGTACCACGCTGCACTGGTGCTGGATCTGTGCTTTGCAGCCATTGCGTTTGTGGTCATTGAAGCGCTGCATACGCAGATTTCCTCGCTGTTCTTGGGAAAAGACGGAACGGCGTTGGCCTATCAGGTGTCTGGTGATTATATGAGATGGCTTGGTTACTTTTTCATCTTCATGGGTATCAAGATGGCAACCGATGGAGTCCTTCG
>OLRF01002968.1_pt1 | contig 13926 bp, 13 predicted proteins | sample 1672061 | NCBI WGS metagenome assembly OLRF01 (sample SAMEA3136641, study PRJEB25190) | human gut metagenome | reverse complement strand
GACCGATGATGAACTGCTGATCGTATCCAATAATCATGTAGTAGAGAGTGCAGATACTCTGACCGTTACTTTTATCGATGGCAGTGAAGCACAGGCACAGGTCAAAGGACTGGATTCCGACATGGATCTGGCAGTGATCGCAGTATCTTTAAATGATCTGAGTGATGATACCAAGAATGCTATTACAGTAGCAACACTTGGCAGCAGTGATGATCTGAAGCTTGGTGAGCCGGTCATCGCTATCGGTAATGCCCTTGGCTATGGTCAGTCTGTTACCAACGGTATTGTAAGTGCCCTGAATCGTGAGATCACTCTGGAGAACGGCTCTACCGGTCTGGAGAACGGCTCTACCGGTACTTTCATCCAGACCAACGCAGCCATCAACCCCGGTAACTCCGGCGGTGCACTGCTGAACATGAATGGTGAGGTTATCGGTATCAACTCCAACAAGATCGGTGGTACTGCCGTAGAAGGTATGGGATATGCTATCCCGATTACTTCGGCAAGTCCTATCATTGCAGATCTGATGGAGCGTCAGACCAGAACCAAGGTAGCTGAGGATGAAGTCGGTTACATCGGCATCTCCCTGCGGGAAGTAACTTCCCAGATCTCCCAGATGTACAACATGCCGGAAGGTATCTATGTAGTATCTGTAGAGGAAGGCAGCGCAGCAGCCAATGCCGGTATCATGAAAGGTGATATCATTACCAAATTTGACGGCAGCAGTATCTCTTCTTACTCTGATCTGCAGAAAACGTTACAGTATTATGCGGTCGGTGATTCCGTAACCGTAACGGTACAGAGACCTCAGAACGGTGAATATGTATCCATCGAGCTGAATCTGACACTGGGCAGCAGACCTGCAAGCCAGAAATAAAGAAATAACAGGTAAATAAAAGGAAATGGAAAGAGACCCGGGCGAGACATATGGTTTTGCCCGGGTCTTGTAATATTTACCAAAATATGAATAGTTATAAATGGTTTAGAAAAACTTAACTTGTGTCCCGCTACTTCATTGAGTATAATAAGCGTAGGCAATGAGAAGTGTCAGACACGGGTATTATGCAATATGACTGCTTGCAGGCATTATTGCATAATGGCCGGGGATGATAGGGCGAAGCCCGGATATCGAGGGAACACGAAGTGCTGCCGAGATACACTGCGAAGATGCTTTGGAGCCGGGGATGATAGGGCGAAGCCCGGATATCGAGGGAACACGAAGTGTTGCCGAGATACACTGCGGAATAGTGGTAGGAAACAAAGAGGAGAATAACATGACAGATAATTATAATGATGATTATAGAGAAGTGATCCCTGAGGAGGAAAAAACAGAGACCAATGTGAGTGAAACTCAGGATAACGAAAAAAATAACGGAAACACACAGGTGGCGGATACTGCAAAAGAAAATTCCACCGAAAAAAAGTCAGAGGACAAAAAGGACAGCAGCGAATACGAAGATGTCTGCTTTATCTGCCGCAGACCGGAGAGCAAAGCCGGCAGAATGTTCAAGCTGCCCAACCATATCTGCATCTGCGATGATTGCATGCACAAGACCATGGAGACTGTGAGCCAGTTCGATTATCAGGGAATGTTGAACAATCCAAATGATTTCAACCAGTTTAACGGACAGAACGGATTCCCCAACATCAGTTTTGTGAATCTGGCGGATCTTCAGGGAGACGGCGGTATTCCCAACAAGCAGAAACTCAAGAAGAAAAAGAAGGCGGAAGGTCCCAAACCGGTATTCAATATCAAGGACATTCCGGCACCTCATAAGATCAAGGCCAGTCTGGATGAATACGTGGTAGGACAGGAAAAAGCCAAGAAGGTCATCTCCGTAGCAGTATACAACCATTACAAGAGAGTGGCCACTGACACTATGGATGAGATTGAGATAGAGAAATCAAATATGCTCATGATTGGGCCTACAGGATGTGGTAAAACATATCTGGTTAAGACACTGGCGAAGCTTTTAGATGTGCCGTTGGCGATCACAGATGCAACATCTCTTACAGAGGCAGGATATATCGGTGATGACATCGAAAGTGTTGTTTCCAAGCTTCTTGCAGCAGCAGACAATGATGTTGAGCGTGCGGAACAGGGAATTATTTTTATCGATGAGATCGATAAGATTGCCAAGAAAAAAACTTCCAGTCAGAGAGATGTGAGTGGTGAATCTGTGCAGCAGGGAATGCTCAAACTCTTAGAGGGAAGCGAAGTTGAAGTTCCGGTAGGCGCGAACAGCAAGAATGCAATGGTTCCACTGACAACAGTGAATACAAAAAATATTCTGTTTATCTGTGGAGGTGCATTCCCGGATCTTGAAGACATTATCAAAGAGCGTCTGCAGAAGAAAACGTCGATGGGATTCAATGCAGAACTGAAAGATACAGTCGAGCATGATGAAGAGCTGCTCTCTAAGGTGACAATTGAGGACTTAAGAAAATTCGGTATGATCCCGGAGTTCTTAGGACGTCTTCCGATTGTATTTACATTAAAGGGACTCGACAAAGAGATGCTTGTCAAGATCTTAAAAGAGCCGAAAAATGCAATTTTAAAACAGTATCAGAAGCTGCTGGCATTAGATGAAGTGAAGCTTGAGTTTGATGACAGCGCATTAGAAGCAATCGCAGAAAAGGCAATGGAAAAAGATACCGGAGCCAGAGCACTGCGTGCGATCATTGAGGAATTTATGCTGGATATTATGTATGAGATTCCGAAAGATGATAATATTGGAGAAGTAACAATTACAAGAGCTTATATAGAAGGTACCGGCGGACCGGTTATTCAGTTGAGAGGCCAGGCAGTACCGAGATTAGATGGATAAAGTGAGATTTTAGAAAGAGAAGTTTTGTTCAAAAATCTAAAAACTGATTGGGGAATTAGTTTAAAAAAATCACAAAAAGGAAGAGAAAAAAATGGACACATACAGATACTTACTGGATTTAGCAATTATTCTTATATCTACAAAATTACTTGGACTGTTAACAAGACGAGTACAGATGCCGCAGGTTGTTGGCGCACTTCTGGCGGGATTGATCCTCGGACCGGCAGGATTTGGAATTCTGTCAGAGACTTCATTTATCCATGAAGTTGCAGAAATCGGAGTTATTGTTCTGATGTTTACTGCAGGTATGGAGACGGATATCAAAGAGCTGAAAGCAAGTGGAAAAGCTTCTTTTATTATTGCTCTTTGTGGTGTGATCGTTCCACTGATCGGAGGTTATGGTGTTGCCTGGTTCTTTAACCGTCCAAGCATGGCAGGAAGTAACCTGTCATCCCCTGTAGTTCTTCAGAATGTCTTTATTGGAGTTGTACTCACAGCAACGTCTGTAAGTATTACAGTAGAGACATTGAAAGAATTAGGAGCATTGAAGAGCCGTTCAGGAAATGCAATCCTTGGTGCTGCGATCATTGATGACGTTCTCGGTATTATCGCATTGACAATCGTTACAAGTCTTGCAGATGATTCTGTAAAGATTGGAATGGTTCTGATTAAAATCGTGGGATTCTTCGTATTTTCAGGTGTTGTAGGATTTGTTTTCTATAAGATGTATAAGAAATGGGTTGACGGAGCTGAGAAGGAACTGCATCGTCATACGATTATTGCATTTGTATTCTGCCTGATTATGGCATTTATCGCAGAAGAAGTTTTCGGTGTTGCAGATATTACAGGTGCATATATCGCAGGATTAATTATTTCCAACGTACAGAGATCTACTTATCTGGAGTCTAAGTTTGATACGTTGTCTTACCTGCTTCTGTCACCGGTATTTTTCGCAAGTATCGGTCTGAAGGTAAACCTTCCACAGATGTCAGTATCCATCATTATGTTCGCAGTTGCTCTTACAGTTGTGGCAGTTCTTACTAAGATAGTCGGCTGTGGACTTGGTGCAAAGATTTGTGGTTACAAGAATTATCAGGCGAAACGAATCGGAGTGGGAATGATCTCTCGTGGTGAGGTTGCCTTGATCGTAGCAAGTAAAGGTTCCGCACTCGGACTTATGAGTTCTTCCATTTTAGGACCGGTTATCGTAGTGGTTGTTATTACAACAGTCATCACACCGATTCTTCTGAAAGTAGTGTTCGCTCCTGGAACAGGACCGTCAACACAGGTAGAAGATGCTAAGAAGGTTACAAGCTACTATGAGAATCGAGAAGATAACAGATAGAACAAAAGAGAAAAGAATCGATAAAAGATATTGTAGAAACTTTGAGGTCATGGGACAGTTAAAGCTGTCTCATGACCTCAAATGAGTTATAGAGGTTTAATTGTCCGTATCCCCACTCACGGTTAGGGTATTCCATACTGTCTGGTCGGATGGCTCCAAGAATAAGAAGGCTTTTGATCTGGAATACGTCGATGCCGGGCATTTTGCGTTCATAGAGCTGCCATTCTAACATAAGTGCGACTGCCCCGGCGGTGATAGCGGCTGCGGCGCAGGAGCCGCTGCGCACGGCAAAACGGTCTCCTGGAAGAGCTCCTTTGATATTAATCCCGGGAGTGATGGAAGGATTTTCAAATCTTGTTCTTGTATAGCCGCGTCCGGATGCCTGGGCGACTGCACCATTGCTGCCGTTGTAATAGGAGACCGTCAGAGGACTAGGGGCATTGGCCGGGTTTGTAAGAGTCGTGTAAGGATCTGATTCAAGGAAATAGACTTCTCCGTCTAAAAATTCTGTGACAGGAAGCCAGATATGGAAATCACCATTAATCAGGCGGGTCGGTTCTACGATGATTTTCCAGATGCCTTCTGCCGGGGTACGGAAACGGAAGAAGATGAGTTCAGAGTTTGCTTTTTCGACCAGAAGCCGGTAGTCAACAGAGACGCGGGTCTTTTCAAAGAGAAAATCAATGTCTGCGCTTGTGCCTACATGAAATGGAATTTTGGATGTATTTTCCCCGGACGGTGAAATAATTGAAATTGAGAAGAGATTGGGGATCAGTACCCAAAGTTCCAAAGTGAAACCGGATACATTTTCACCAACCCGGATCTCTACAGTTTTACGGTCATTTTCTGACTGGATCGTATTGAAATAATGATGACGTTTGTCTGCTTCATTTCCCGTGCCGACCACAGCAATCCGGTCGGGCATCAGACTGTAGCTGCCGAGTAATGCGGGAAGCGGAAGCGTGCCGACATGACCGCCAAGATTAGAGCCTATAGTGATACACATGACAAGTGGAAGCCCCAGTTCATCTGCCAGATCATTCAGATATTTTAATCCAAGGATCAGATCTGTTTCCTGATAGCAGACGGCTGTTTCCGTGATGCAGTAATAATCCCGCAGATATTGCTTCGCTTGTTTTAATTTGACAACAGCGAGAGTAGATTCCGGGGCGGCTCCCAGAAACTGTTCGTCAGCGTCAGCATTTCCGGCAGCGAGACTGGCAATATAAGTTCCATGTCCGTCGATATCGACAGAAGGGACCTGTGACAGTGGGGAATCAGAAGAAAGTGCCAGATCAATCTCTTCCTTACGGTATTCACTTCCGTAGAAGAAGTCTTTGGGTGGAGTTCCGCTTTGGATAGTCTGATCCCAAAGTGCCGCAATTCGCGTGGTACCGTCCAGATTGCGGAAAACTTTGTTTTGATAGTCAATCCCGCTGTCAAGAAATCCAATCAGAACGCCTTTTCCTTTTAATTGAAGTGCCGGATAGTTCTGTACAGGAAGGATGCCGGTCTGGTTCAATGTTTCCATAGCGACAGGAGCAAAACAATTCGGAATGGAATTATAAGAAAAACGCGTCAGAGAGATTGGTTCTACAAGTTCTTTGGAAAAATAAATGCACTGATATCCAAGCCCGGCATCCTGGATACATGGATCTTTTTTCAGAAGTTCATTGAACAGTGGAGTGCGCAGCGGATTACTGATGAAGTCGCGTGTATCTTCGGAGAGTATCTGTTCCCTGCAAGTTTCAAGATCATTCATAAGATGACTCCTGAGTTGAGTTGTAGAAAGGATATGCAAGAAGGATTCTATTTATGAAATTAGTCTAAAAATAATAGAAAATGACTTCAAAAACTGGAAGAATACGATATAATAAGACCAAGAGAAATTGTAGATCACCTTTCTGGTGGTTGAGATGATACAGCAATGATAAGAAGGGAGATTTCAGTATGAAAGATTTTTTTGAAGATTTAGGAAAACGTCTGAGCGAGACAGCAGAGGCAGTGACAGCAAAGGCAGGAGATGCGATTGAGATACAGAAATTAAAAGCACAGATCAGAGAGCTTGCAAGAGGAAATGCAGAAGATCTGATGGAACTTGGTCAGAGTATTTATGACAGATTTGAGAATGGAGAAGAACTGGATGAGGCTTCCAAGGGACTGTGCGAGGCAATTGCAAGCCGCAAGGAAAGCATGGAAGAGTATGAGAATAAGATTGAAGGGCTAAAAGGTGCGTGTGAGTGTACACGGTGTGGTAAGATGGTTGCGAAAGATATGGCTTTCTGCCCATACTGCGGATCACCTGTAGCAGAGGAAGAAGATATTTTTGAAGCTGATGATCTGGCTCAGGAAGTAAGAGAAGAGGCAGAGGAAGCAGAAGAGAGCGTTGCAGAGGCTGCGGAAGCAGCAGTTGAGGCGGTTACTGAGGCCGCAGAAGAAGCAGTGGATGCAGTAGAAGAGTCTGTGAAAGAAGAGACAGAAGAATAGTTTCAAGGAATTAAGGGAGAATGGAACGTGAAGGTTGTTATATTAAGTTTTACACAGGCAGGAACAAGACTTGGTGAGAGAATTGGAAGTCAGTTCCGGAACGAAGGGATTACGTGTCAGAACTATGCACCTGCCGGATATGCATTCGCTGACATTCTTCCGTTTCCGGACAATCCAAAAGAGCTGATCAGGGAAGGATGGGGAGAGACATCCTTCCTTTTTATTGGTGCAGTTGGAATCGCAGTGAGATATATTGCGCCTTATGTAAAGGATAAATTCACTGATTCAGCGGTCGTAGTCATGGATGAAAAAGCAGGGTATGTGATCCCACTGCTGTCAGGACATCTCGGGGGTGCGGTAGAACTTTCCAATCAGCTTGCAGTATGGACCGGTGCAGTTCCGGTACAGACAACAGCGACAGATGTTCAGGGAAAATTTGCAGTAGATGTCTTTGCAAAGAAGAATCACCTGCATTTTACAGAGCGCGAAGCAGCGAAGCAGATATCAGCAGCAGTGCTGGATGGAAAGCAGGTCGGTCTGTGGATCGGTGAAGGACTGGTATTTGAACAGGAAGATTTTCAGAAAAGCTGTTTAAAAGAACTTATACTATGTGGTTCACAGGAAGAATTGTACTCCTTTGCAGAGGAACATCCTGTGATCGTGATCACAAAGACCGCAGAAGAAGGGAGACAGTTCGTGGAATCCCTAGCGGGTTCTCTGTGGGGAGATGTCAGGAATAACGTATGTGGATGTGAGCGTAAGCCATGCATTCTCCTTTTGTATCCAATCAATATCACGGCAGGAGTAGGCTGTAGAAAACAGATTTCAAAAGAACTTTTTGAAAAGGGTCTAAACGATGTTCTGGAAGGGTATGGACTTGAACCTACGCAGTTAAAACAGCTTGCATCGATTGATCTTAAGAAAGAAGAACCTGCGATTTTGGCCTATGCGCAGAAATATAAAGTACCGTTTGCAACTTATCCGGCAGAACAGTTAGAGAAGATTACAGAGGTATCAGCCACATCACGGTTTGTGAAACAGGTGACAGGTGTTGACAATGTGTGTGAGAGAGCCGCACGGACAGCAGATGCTGACGGAGAACTGCTGTGTCCCAAGTGCATAAGAGAGCAGATGACGGTGGCATTGACAGAGACAGAAGTAACACTTCGATTTTAAAACGAAAGAAAGTTCCAGAATCTTTCCGACATTCTGGAACTTTTTTTACTAAAGTATCTGTTCTTTTGACTGGAGTGCATCATATCCTGTCTCACGAGTGCGGATCTTCATGGCACTCCGGATTTCATAGCTGAAGATCTTACCATCACCGACTTCACCGGTATAGGCAGCTTTCTGGATTGCTTCGATTGTTTTTTTCTCCCATTCTTCGGAAGAGACAACAATTTCAAATTTGATTTTCGGCTGCATGAAAATCTCAATCTCAGAACCACGGACAATCTCCTTATAACCTCGCTGTGCACCACATCCCATGACCTGGGAGACAGTGATACCATTGACTTCTATTTCATTTAAGGCAGCCTTGACATCCTCAAATTTCTCTTCCCGAACGATAGCTTCTACTTTAATCATCATTTTAAAAATCCTCCTGTATTAATGGATATATAAATTTTGGACAGATTATATTAGTCGAATCCGTTGAAGGACGGATATGCATTTTCACCATGTTGGGAGATATCCAGTCCAAGAGCTTCTTCCTTCTGATCTACGCGCAGTGGAGTGAAGATACGAATGATTCCAATGCAGATCAGAGTACCGACAACTGCAACAGCCGCAGTGATGATAATGCTTAATACCTGTGCAACGAAGAGATGAACATTACCGAAGACTAGTCCGTCCCATCTTGCAACAGAGTTAATAGAAGTTTTTGCAAAAAGTCCGGTGGCGATTCCACCCCACACACCGCCGATTCCATGGCAGCCAAATGCGTCCAGTGCATCATCTATTTTCAGTTTATGCTTAATGAAGTTCATTGTAAAGTAGCAGATCGGGCTGACCAGTGTACCGATGATATAGGAAGACCAGATCGGAACAAATCCTGCTCCCGGTGTAATAGCAACCAGTCCGACAACCAGTCCGGTAGAAGCACCGACCAGAGTAGGCTTTCCGTCTTTGATCACATCGATCAGCATCCAGGATACGAGAGCAGCTGCGGAAGAAATGGCACTTGTCATAAATGCATGGGCTGCAAGTCCATCTGCCGCCAGGGCACTTCCTGCATTGAATCCAAACCATCCGAACCAGAGCAGGGAAGCTCCAAGCACAACAAAAGGAATATTATGGATCCGGTAAGATGTTTTTTCGTATCCTTTTCTTCTGCCAAGATATATTGCGAGAACCAGGGCGCTGACACCGGAACTGATGTGTACCACATTTCCGCCTGCAAAGTCAACGGAGCCGATTGCTGCAAGGAATCCACCCTCACCCCAGACCATATGAGCCATCGGATAGTAAACGAGGAAAGACCACAGTGCAATAAATGTAAATAATGCCTTAAATCTCATCCTTCCGACTACAGCACCGGTGATCAGTGCCGGAGTAATCATGGCAAACATCATCTGGAATGCAGCAAATACAAGATGCGGAATGGTATCCGCATACGGACCGGCTTCCCAGCCGACATCATTTAAAAAAGCCCAGCGGAAATCTCCGATAATTCCGGCGTGGTTGCCGCCAAAAGAAAGAGAATAGCCAAACATGGTCCAAAGAAGAACAGATAGTCCCATGATCGCAACGCAGTCCATCATTGTGTTACATACATTTTTTCTCCGCACAAGACCGCCATAGAAGAAGGCAAGTCCCGGTGTCATAAAGAAGACAAGCGCAGTGCAGATCATCATAAAAGCAGTGTTTCCGGTGTTCATTTTCTAAATCCTCCCAATTCATCTGATAATGCAAAAAAGACGCCTGATAGAAAGGCAATCTCTTACCTTTCTGTCAGACGTCTTTGTCTTGCATATTAAGATATCACGGCTTTTGGAAAAATGCAAGAGAAAATTTTGTGGTTGCCGGTCGCACACAGTATGAACAGTAAGTAACTTATGCGGAACAAGTTGAAGAAAACGTGTTTTTGCTTTATAATCAGTGACAGAGTAAAAAGAAAGGGTTCGATGGATGATTATGAAAGAGCATACGCATTTCCGTGAGGACGGAATAGAATATACCCACGTGCATCATAACGGAGATGGGGTGGCAGAGTCACATGTACATCATCACGATCATGGCGGCACAGGACATGTTCACCGTCATGTACACAGTGCAGAAGAAAAGAAGAAGGTAATGAATCGTCTGTCCAGGGCAATTGGACATCTTGAAGCTGTGAAGCGAATGGTGGAACGTGATGAGGATTGCAGTGAAGTGCTGATCCAGCTTGCGGCAGTTCGTTCTGCGATCAATAATACAGGAAAAGTGATTTTGAAGAATCATCTGGATCATTGTATTGTGGAAGCTATTGAGCAGAATGATATGGAGACAATCCGTGCTCTTGACGAGGCAATCGATAAGTTTATTAAATAAATGTAAATGTGGGTGATTTGATGAAGAAAAACATTCTTATTTTTGCCGGTACGACAGAGGGACGACAGCTGGCAGAATACGCCGTTAAAGAAGGAATTCCCTGTATCGTAAGTGCTGCGACAGAATATGGGGAAGAACTATTGGAAAATGATCTGCAGTTGCGAAAAGAGAAGCATAAGAAATCAGAACTTCGAGTGATCCACGGACGTATGGATCAGCAGGAGATGGAAATATTCTTTGAAAAAGAGCAGGTGGGGCTTGTCATAGATGCGACGCATCCATTTGCAGTTATAGTGACGGAAAATATACAGCAGGCATGTAAAAACAGCGGAATAGAGTATTTACGATGTTTAAGAGATTTTTTGACAGAAGCAAAGGCAGTCAGGTCAGAAAAGTTTGCTTGTAAAAGAACAAATGCGATTACTAAGAGTGACAGTTCTGTAGTCTGTGTGAATAGCGTGGAAGAGGCCGTGGACTATCTTGAGCAGACGCAGGGAAATATACTGATAACAACAGGCAGTAAAGAACTGGATAAATATACTCGTTTGACAAATTATAAAGAGCGGTGTTATGCAAGAGTACTTTCCGTACTTCCTTCAGTGATGCAGAGCATAGAACTTGGATTTTCAGGGAAGCATCTGATTGCAATGCAGGGCCCGTTTTCCAGGGAAATGAATCTTGCACTTCTTCATCAGACAGAGGCAAAATATTTCGTAACAAAAGAATCCGGAAAGAATGGAGGATTTGCAGAAAAGCTTGAAGCAGCAGAGCAGGCAGGTGCAGTTCTTCTCGTAATTGGAAGGCCGATAGAAGAAGGCTTGTCGGTAGAGGAAGCAGAACAGGAGATGAGAAAATGGAACAGGGATTGATACACATTTATTGTGGAGACGGAAAAGGAAAGACATCAGCGGCAATCGGACTTGCAGTCCGTGCTGCAGGAAGTGGACTTAAGGTTTTATTTACCCGGTTTTTAAAAAATGAATCTTCCGGAGAACTGGCGATTCTCGATGATATTTCTCAGATTAAAGTACTTCATCTTGAAAAGTCTTATGGCTTTTTTAAAAATCTTTCGGAAGAGGAAAAGGAGGAAGTAAGGGAAACTTACTTGCAGCTTTGGAGAGCGATTGAACTGGAGATTCTTACCGGAAGATATGATGTGCTTGTGATTGATGAGTTTATGGCGGCTTATAGGTATGATCTCATCCCGAAGGAAGAAGCGATCGAGTTCCTGGAGAAGAAACCAAAAGAACTGGAGATTGTATTGACTGGACGAAATCCGGATGAAAAGCTTGTAGAATTGGCAGATTATGTGTCAGAAATCAAGAAAGTGAAGCATCCGTTTGATCAGGGAATCTACGCGAGAAAAGGGATTGAATATTGATGAAGGAAATCGGAAGAACAAGATCGGGACTTCAGATGGGATATACGACCGGAAGCTGTGCGGCAGCGGCGGCAAAAGCGGCAGCAGAGATGTTATTGTCGGGAGAAGAGATTCGCCAGGTGAGACTGCTGACACCGAAGGGCATTGAACTGTATCTTGAGTTGGAAGAGATCATGCGTAAGAAGTCAGAAGTTTCATGTGCAGTGCGAAAATACAGTGGAGACGATCCGGATGTGACGAATGGAATACTTGTTTATGCAACAGTTCAAAAGGTAGAGAAGAAGAGTAAAATAAATTCGGAGAATAGTGTGGATCTTTCCGAGAAAATTAATTTGGATGGTGGTATAGGAATCGGCCGTGTAACGAAGCCTGGACTGGAACAAAAAATCGGTCAGGCAGCAATCAACAAAGTACCGCGGAGAATGATCTGTGAAGCAGTGGAAGAAGTTTGCAGGAAGTATGAATATACAGGAAATCTGCAAGTGCGCCTATCCGTGCCGGAAGGGGCAGAGGTTGCGAAGAAGACATTTAATCCAAGACTGGGGATTGAGGGAGGAATCTCAATCTTAGGAACAACAGGTATCGTGGAACCAATGAGTGAGAAGGCACTGACGGATACGATTTATCTGGAAATGAAGATGCTCAAAGAAAATGGAACAGATTGGTGTTATGTTGTCCCGGGAAATTATGGGATGGACTTCTTACGGAAAAAGCTGCATGTGGACACCGCACTTTCAGTAAAATGCAGTAATTATGTCGGCGAGACAATTGAGGATGCAAAGCTTCTTGGAATGAAAGGAATCTTGTTGATCGGACATATAGGAAAGTTTATTAAGCTGGCCGCAGGAGTGATGAATACGCATTCCAGACAGGCAGATTGTCGAATGGAAGTACTTGGTGTGCATGCAGCAATGAATGGTGCAGATGCAGCAGTTGTGCGGGAAATCATGGATTGTATCAATACAACGGAAACAATGGAAATACTGCGCAGGGAGAAGTTGATTGAGCCGGTGATGGAAAGTGTGATGAAACGGATTGAATTCTTCTTAAAGAACAGAGCAGGAGAAGAATTGGAAATCGGTGTGATTTTATTTTCAACAGAGGATGGCATTCTTGGAAAGTCAGGAAATGCGGATGAGTTGTTAAAGAAGATACAGGAGAATAGATGAAACAAGCAGGAAGATTTTATGGAATCGGAGTGGGACCGGGAGATCCTGAATTAATGACATTAAAAGCAGTTCGAACAATCAGGAACTGTGATGTAATAGTACTTCCGGTTTCAAATAGAGAATTGACAGAGCCGCTACTGCTAGAACAAAATGAGATGGAAAACAGAGCAGTAAGATATTTAGAAAGCTGTACAGCTTATCAGATTGCAGTGCAGACAGTTTCAGAGCTTAAGGAAAAGCAGATTCTTTTTCTCCCAATGCCAATGATCAAAGATAAGGAAAAGCTGAGAAAGATTCATGCACGGGGAGCAGAAGTGATAGAGCAGCTTCTTGAGAAAGGATGGAATCTGGCATTCCTGACGTTGGGAGATCCAACGGTTTATTCTACATGTATGTATATAGAGCAGATGATTGAACAGGATGGTTATCAGGTTGAGACAGTTTCAGGAATCCCATCTTTTTGTGCAGCAGCTGCAAGACTGAATCAGCCACTTGGAGAACAGGAAGAGCAGATTCATATTTTACCGGGCTCTTATGAGGCAGGAGAAGGTCTGCAGTTATCGGGAACAAAGATTTTGATGAAGACCGGGAAAAAGATGGGACAGATAAAAGAGTTTTTACAGGGGAGCAGTCAGGATATCTGTCTTGTAGAAAACTGTGGAATGGACGACGAACGTATTGTCCGGTCAGTGGAAGAAATTTCAGAAGATGCGGGATACTATTCCCTTCTAATTGTAAAAGACAGGAAAAGATAGAAAAGGCAGGAAGAATTATGATTACATTTGTAGGAGCAGGTCCGGGAGCAGAGGATCTGATCACAGTACGCGGACAAAGACTTTTGAAAGAAGCAGACATTGTGATCTATGCGGGTTCTCTTGTGAACCCGGGATTACTTAAACTGTGTAAAGAAAAGTGTGAGATATATAATAGTGCAAAGATGACATTGGAAGAAGTGTTAGAAGTGATGGTGAAGGGCCATGGGGACGGAAAAGAAATCGTACGTCTGCATACAGGAGATCCTTGCCTTTATGGTGCGATCCGAGAGCAGATGGATGAACTGAAGAAACTTGAGATACCATATGAAGATTGTCCGGGTGTCAGTTCATTTTGTGGAGCTGCGGCAGCACTGGAAGCAGAGTATACATTGCCGGGGATCTCTCAGTCTGTCGTGATCACGAGAATGGC
>OLRF01002959.1_pt1 | contig 13973 bp, 12 predicted proteins | sample 1672061 | NCBI WGS metagenome assembly OLRF01 (sample SAMEA3136641, study PRJEB25190) | human gut metagenome | reverse complement strand
TGTCCGGCGGCGCTTTTACGTACCCGATACAGACGATCACAATAACTGCGAGCAGTACGATAAAATAGGGCAGGGCTTTTGTTAAAAATTCCATAAAATCCTCCTTTTCAAAAACCGAATGGACGGTTTTCTGTCGCAAGCCGGAAGCGGTACGTTTGCAGAGGGCAGGGATGGAATCCAAAAGCGGGAGTCCTGCCGCGCCCTGCAAAAGAGCGTTCTCCGCGTCTCGTCTTTCGTATAGATAAACGGTTTATGGTTGTTTTTTCGCAGGCGCAAACTGTTTGCTGTATAAAAATTATACGGTATGCATACGGAAAAGTCAATTTTTTTCGGCGGAATCGCATATACATTTTCCGCTGAGGCGCGCTGTTCGCTTTGCCGTTTTTTGTCCGCGCGCCGCTTGCGCCCTCCACAGCGCTGTGTGCCGGACGGCCTTGACCGCCTCAAAAGCGCTTTTGAGAGCATCGCCGCCTCCGCCGAAATACACTTGCATCCGGTCGCTCGCCGGCAAATGCCGCGAGCCCCGCATAGGGTATGGATATTCACGATTCGGCGCGTATGTTCCCGTCCGCGCATTCGTGCCCCAGCCCCTTTGTGCGGTGTTCAGCCTCCCGCCCGTCGAAATTGAGGATTTTTTTGACCGGCCGCGCATTTTCCGTCTATTTGAATTTGCTTTTTTTCGCAATTTGTGTTACACTGTTTTCAGATGCGAGTTCAGACGGCACCGCGTTTGAACTCAGATGGAAATTTCAAATTCTGCGCGGCGAGTCGGGAATGTCCCAAACTGGTCGCGCGGCGAGAAGGCAGGAATCTTTTATGGAACCGAAATACAACCGCTATGACAAGAGCCGCGCGCTTTTTGACCGCGCCTCGCGCGTGATTCCCTCCGGCATCTACGGGCATCAGGGACCCGCGGAGGGGTGCTTTATCCCGGTAGACGCCTTTCCGTTTTATTCCGAGCGTGCAAAGGGGAGCTACTTCTGGGATGTGGACGGCAACCGCTTTATCGACTACATGTGCGCCTATGGTCCGAACATCCTCGGCTACGGAGACGAGGAGGTGGACGAGGCCGCAAAGAAGCAGCTTGAAAAGGAGAACTGTGTCACCGCGCCCTCGTCGGTGATGGTCGATTTTGCCGAACTGCTCACCGAAACGGTCGCCTCGGCCGACTGGAGCTTTTTTGCCAAGAACGGCAACGACGTGACCACGCTTGCGGTCATGACGGCGCGCGCCTATACGCGGCGCAAGAAGATTGTCTTTTTCAAGGGCTATTACCACGGCGTTTCCGCGTGGACGCAGAAGATCGACTATTCCGGGGTGCTGGAGGAGGAGGTCTGCAACAATCTGTATGTCAAGTGGAACGATTTTGCGGCGCTCGAACAGGTCTTTGCCGAGAATCCGGGGCAGATCGCGGCAGTGATTTCTCAGCCGTACATGCACGGAAATTTTGCCGACAACGAGTTTCCGTCCGAGGGCTTTTGGCAGCGCGTGCGCGACAAATGCACGGCGGAGGGAACCGTTTTAATCATAGACGACGTGCGCGCCGGGTTCCGGCTGGACATCGCCGGCTCGGATCATTATTTCGGCTTTGAGGCCGACCTGATCTGCTTCTGTAAGGCGCTGGCAAACGGCTATAATGTTTCTGCGCTCTGCGGAAAGGATTTTCTGAAAAATACGGTCAGCGGAATTTCGTTTACAGGCAGCTACTGGATGAGCGCGGTTCCCTTTGCTGCGGGAATCGCCTGCCTTAAAAAAATGAAGCGTCTGGAGCTTCCGAAGCTTTTGATCGAAAAGGGCGCACGCTTATGCGACGGCTTGAAAAAAACCGCGGAAAAGCATGGGTATGACCTACGGGTATCGGGCGTCCCTTCCTTGTTCTATCTGCGGATTGCAAACGATGATTCTCTCATGATGCATCAGCGATGGATTGCGGAAATGGTCAAAAGAGGCGCATATTTTACAAACCATCATAATCATTTTATCAATTATGCGCTTTCGGATGAAGATATAAAGGAGACTGTTGAAATTGCGGACGAGGCTTTCCGCGTGCTGTGATGAAAAAGCGGATGAGATAATAGAGCTTTTGCGGAAAAACGGCTATCTGGCGTATTATGTGGGCGGCTGCGTGCGGGATGCGCTGATGGGAAAAACGCCGCATGATTTTGATATTGCCACGAATGCCCTTCCGGATCAGACAGCGCGGCTTTTTCGGGAAAACGGTTATGCCGTTCTCGAAACGGGAGCCCGGCACGGGACGGTTTCCATCTGTTTCGGAAAGCGTGTTTATGAGATTACAACGTTCCGCTCGGATGGAGCTTATCGCGATCACCGCCGCCCGGACTCCGTAAAATTCGTATCTTCTTTAGAGGACGATCTTTCCCGGCGCGATTTTACGATCAATGCGATGGCTTTTTACAAAGAGGAAGGACTTTTGGATTATTTCGGAGGGGAAAACGATCTCAAAAATCGTACGATCCGCTGCGTGGGCGAACCGAAGGTGCGTTTTGCAGAGGACGCCTTGCGAATTCTGCGTGCGCTGCGATTTTCTGCCGTGCTTGATTTTTCGATGGAGTCAGACACGGCCGCTGCGGTGCATACCTGCAGAGAATGGATCCGCACCGTTTCTGCAGAACGAATCTGTGCCGAATTTTCGGGAATTTTAACGGCGGACGGCTCCGTTCGGATTTTGCGGGATTATATCGACGTACTCGGCGTATTTCTGCCGGAACTTCTGCCCTCCGTCGGCTTTCCTCAAAACAGCCCGTGGCATATTTACGATGTCTTTACGCATACGCTGACCGCATTGGAGCACACCCCGGCCGACCTTACGCTGCGTCTTGCCGTGCTGCTTCACGATATCGGAAAGCCGTATGTGTATACACAGGATGAAAACGGGACGGGACATTTTAAAGGGCATGCCGTCTTGAGCGCAGAGCTTGCGGATCGGATTCTGCGCCGCCTGAAATTCGGCCGCCGGCTCCGGGAAGACGTCTGCTTGCTGGTCCGTCATCACGATGACAGAATCCCCTGCGATTCGGCATCCGTAAAACGCCTGATTCGGAGCATGGGAAAGGAAAATGCGCTGCGCCTCGTACAGGTTGAGCGCGCGGACCGCGCGGCGCAGAATCCGGTGATGGTCGCCGAGCGCAGCCGTGCAGTTGAACAGATCGGGAGAATGATCCATGAACTGACGCGGCCTCAGGCGGCCTGTATTACCATAGCGGATCTGGCCGTTGGGGGAGAGGACCTGCTCGCCGAGGGAATCCCGCAGGGCGTACGGATCGGCAAAGCGCTGGCGATGCTTCTCGAGGAAGTAACGGAGGAGCGGCTTCCGAACGAAAGGGAAGCGCTCCTCCGGTTCCTGCGTGAAAATCAAGCGCTCTTATGATTCGGCCGTATCGTTCTCCCTCTCAGGTAGAAATGGGAATTCATACTCGGTCAGCAGATCACGGATTTCCATGAGGAGTCGGTCCGTGGAGCTGAGCACGGGCGCCGCGGGCTCCTCAGGCGCGGCTTCTTCCACTTTCTTTCTCAGCAGCAGATTTTTTGCTTCCTCCGCTTTCCGCCGGATCGAAGCGATGATGCGGACAGCAAGAAAGATCGACAGAGCGATGATCAGAAAATCAATGATATTTTGAATAAATGCGCCGTAAGTCAATGCATTTTCGGGAGTTAAGACCGTTACGCCGTCTTCCGCAATTTCGGCGGCCTGCAGGACGATTTTTTTATCCGCCAGGCTGGTGCCGCCTGTGATCATGCCGATCAGCGGCGTAATAATATCCGAAACAAGAGATGTGACAATTTTACTGAACGCGCCTCCGACAACGACGCCGACCGCCATATCGATTACGTTTCCCTTTGTAGCAAACGCCTTGAAATCTTTCAGAAATTTTCTCATGATGCAGTTAAAGCCTCCCTGCTTTGTTTTAGCGGCTTTTATTATATCATTGTGCGGAATATTTTGCCAGGCAAGCGCATACAATGTCGTAAGCGATGATAACCGGGGTATAAAAAATGGGTTTTTTCACTAGAATCAAAGCACTTTTCAGCGGCCTTCTCGGAAGCACGGCAGATAAACTGGAATCAAAAAATCCCCAGCTTTTGATTAACGACGCTGAACAGAAGATTCAGAAAAGCAGGAAGGAAGCGCAGAAGCAGCTTGTGGATATTCAGACATGGGCGGAAATGGTGCGCATGGACATGAAGGAGGCGGAGCTTCGCCTTTCGGATGTGCGCATTAAAATCGACATGGCGGCTAAGGAACGCGACAAAAAGCTTCTTACCGAGCTTTTCGTCATGGAAGAGGAGTTGTCCGCAGAATTGGAAGAAAAAAGGCGGCTTCATGCAAGCGCCGTAGAGGAAGCGATCCGGATCCGTGATAATTATAAACGCTTCGAATCTGAAATGAACAGCCGCCTGCGCGAGCTTGCAGCCATAAAGTCACAAAGCGAAATTGTCGCAATGCGGGAAAAAATATCCGATCTTGATTATCATTACGGGAGCAGGCAGGAGGACCATATCAATACGATCCGGAGATCGCTGAATGAACGGTGCGCCCGTCTGACAGCGATGCAGCAGCTCCGCGAGGAAAGCACCGAGGCCGGCATTCAGCGTATTAGCGACAAAATAACGCTTCAGCGGGCGGAAGCCAGGGCCGAATTGCTTTTGGCGGAACAGGGCCAGGGAGAATAATTTTTTACTCCAAAAGAATCGCGGCAAATGCGATTGCTGCGGAATCCGAATGGGAAAGGCTGATGTCTGCACTGACGCCTTTTAAGACCTCCGTATAATATTGGCGCGTTTCCCCGTGCAGTATTAGACACGGCTTTCCGCGTTCGTCGTTCCTGATTTCAATCTCGGAAAGCCGTGCTTCTGCGGAAATTCCCGTTCCAAATGCCTTAGAGACAGCTTCCTTTGCCGCAAACCGCGCTGCGTAGCTTTCATATTTTTTCTGCCCGCGGCCTTCGCAGTAGGAAATTTCCCCTTCGGTAAATATTTTTGTAAGGAAAGGCCGTCCGAGCTTTTCGACAGAATGCCGGATCCTTTCGATTTCCGTAATGTCCGTTCCGACGAGAATCCGCATAAATGATCAGCCTCCGTTCTTTTGGGCTTCGAGATAGGGAACCAGAGCGGCGACGCCGGCTGCGGTGCAGTCCGCGCCCGCTTCCAGAAGAATCTCTGCGGAAAACGTCGTCGTAATGCCAAAACAGATCATTCCGGCAGCTTTTGCCGCTTTCACGCCGCTGAGCGCGTCTTCCGCTACGATACAGGCCTCGGGGGAAAGCCCAAGCCGCGCTGCAGCGGTCAGGAAAATTTCGGGATCTGGCTTGCGCTTTACGACGTCTGAGCCTGAAACGATACAGCCAAGCGCCTCCCGCGGGATGCGGGAGGCTGTTATATTGACTTCCAGCTTTCGCTTTGTGGCGCTGGATGCGATGGCGGTCCGATATCCCATTTTGTGGATGCGGATGACGGCTTCGGCAGCGCCTGCAAACGGAACGACGCGGCTGGGAGCCGTTTCGCAGTAAATATCGTAGATCCTGCGGCCAAGCGCATCGGAATACGTTCCTCCGTGCAGCTCTGCTACGCAGCCAAAATATGTTTTTTCGTCTGTTCCCAGATACGGTGTAAAATCTTCGGGGGAGGCGGTGATCCCATATTCCGCCATTCCTTCTACTGCGGAGCGTGCCATCGCGGGCTCGGAATCCACCAGTACGCCGTCCATATCAAATATGACACCTCGAATTCGTCTGAAATCAACCTTCAATGCCGTGTCTCCCTTTCGTTAAAATCTGAAAATATATGCGCCAAGCGCCGGGATTTTTGCCTGAACGCAAATCCTGTCCTCTGGAAGCAGGGCCGCTGGGAGCTCCGTCCACATTCCATTTTTTACGTCCATGCAGGGAATTCCTGCGGGTGGCTTTGTGCCGAACGGTCCCGGATAATCGAGAACGAGCGTAATCTCCCTTGAGACATTGGACGTATTAACGGCGATATAAGAAATTTTACCAGAATCCGGATCTCTTTTGGATAGCGCGATGACCTGGCCTTCGTCTCCGATCAGCTCTATGTTTGGGGGTAAAATATATTGCAGGCTTTTCAGCGCGTCTTCCCCGGATCGCGCGTTTGTTACGTTTTCACTGGATAAAAGACGAATTACAGCATTGCTTCCCGCTTCGGGAGCGTCCGTCCCAAGCACGGTGACGGCAGGGGAGAGATCGTTTACGATTACGGGAATTCCGCAGTCAGCGCATTTTTGGAAAAGCTCCAGCGCAGAAAGCGTGACGGCGGCAAGCTTGGGGACGACGAGCGCGTGATACCGGATTCCTGAGGCCGGATTTCTGACGCAGCATTCCTCCTGGATAATATCGGCGCCCGCCAGCACGGTTTCATCTGCGCAGTCAAACATATAATGATTCCGAAGCAGAAGATCGATGCTGCTTCTCCAGCTTTCTTCACAGGCGACTGCGTCTGCATCGAAGGGCCGTTCATAGAGCTGCTGATCCGAGCCCTTGACGGAGGCCTGCGCCGATTCGATCGGATAATATAAAATGACGTCTGCCATGGAGGTTTTTCCGGCAAATTCTTTGCAGGCCCTGGCAACCGTGTCGCACAGCAGCCTGTTTTCTTCCTGCGTGAGACTGCCGTCATCGAAATAAGAGTTGAAAATATCTACGCCCAGCACGAATTGAATCAGCTGCGCACAGATAATATCGTTTATGTCAAAGGGGATGCGGAGCGCATTTTCCGTATGACCGGAGATTTCCGACATCACATGCTCTCTTCCGTACCAGGCCGCTACGGAAGACAGAAGCTTCGGCGTTTCCGCAAAGCGCAAGACGCTTTCCGGCTTTGTAAACAGCATATCGATTCCGGGGATATGCATATGACGCGTTAGATTGAAAAAGTTCCCTTCAAAGATTGCATGGTGCAGCAGGTTCTCTTCCAGCAGCAGATGCCCGGAAAACGCGATCCCATGCTCCGCGCAGAATTCCGAAATCTGCCGGTAGAAGGCATCCTCATATAAATCGGAGATCAACGTATAAAACTGATACCGCGTGACCTTTGCCCGGCGGCTGTCTCCTTCAAACAGAAAATGCAGACAAGGGAGCAGGTCCTCTCCGTATTTTTCCCAATATCGCTTGGCAAGACCGTTTTCCCATGCTACAACAGGGTACAGCGGCAGCTCGGGATCGAATGGATCGTCTACTTGAGCGGGATCAAGGCCCTTGTTGAGGTAACAGGCCTGCAGGGAGGGCTCATCCGTGAAAAATGCCTGGATGCTGCCCTCCGGAAGACGAAGGGCTTCCAGCTGATCCGTATAAGCGCGGTATGTATTTTCGAGAAAGGCGCCGACTGCCTTTGCGTCGGTAAGGCTGATGTAACGTCTTGAGGCGCAGGTGTTATGCTGTGCGTGAGTGCCTTCATACAGCGGCTTTGTTACAAAATAGTAGACGTCGCCGTCTGCTTCCGCTGTATAGCGGAGCGTGCCGTCCGCGTCTGTATCTGCCGACAGATCAGATTGCTTTCCGGTACAGTCTATAAAATAAACGGCCTGCACGGCAAGATGCCCGCGCGGCTTCTCAATCATAATTTTTTCCCCGGCAGCGGCGTTTTTCTTAACGAGCACAAGCCCCTTGCATTCGTATTCTGGATTCTCGCGCAGCGTAAGTCCTCCCGCGCTGCCGCTGGGGTAGCCCTTTTCGTCATAAATCCAGATTTTCATTCCGCGTTGATTCACCGCATACTGTACCGCATGTCTGAACAGCTCCCAGCTTTCCGCGTCATGCAGATAATTCTGATCCATATCGACGTTTGTTACGATTCCGCCGTAGCCCTTTTTCCGCAGATCGTCGATCCGTTTTTCTATGATCCTTTTTTTCTCTCCAATATCGGTTCCCGCTTCTCCAAAAGAATAGCCATGGAGTATTTTTAGAGGTCTGTAATTTTCCATTTTCAATAAGTCCTTTCTTTTGTTTATCTGATATCGTATATTTTGACTTCTCCCTGCTCGAACACCACGGGGAAGCGTTCCTCAAAATAGCCTTCTATGAGGCCTGTATAATTACTTCTTTCGTAGGATGACAGATAGATATAATCAAAACCGTATTCTGCGCGGTATTTTTCAAACGCCGCCGCATCCGTAAACATGCTTTTGACGATTTCCGCCCTCCCGTTGTAATCGACGCCGTGTGAATACAGAAAGGTTCCGGAACCGGTAAAAATGTTTCTTCCGGTCAGGCAGGCAACCGTGTTGTTATGATTGTTGTATGACAGAAACAGCGCGTCAGGCTCCGTGTTTTCCCTGATATATTCCGCGCTGGCGATATGGTCTTTGTTATACAGCATATAATTGCGGCCTTCCCGGCCTGAATTGTATTCCCGGATCATCGTAAAGAAAGCGGAAGCCGTACATACGATGAGCAGCATTGCCGCAACGACGATGCGCGCGGCCTTCATCGAGCGCAGTTTATCGTAACAATCCACGAGAAAATCCGCAACAAGAAGTACGGCGAACAGATACCACATGAGATACAGCTTATTGTTGTCATACGCAAACGTTTGGAAGACGATAAACTCACTGATCACAAAAATGAGCGCACCCGCGGCGTGTACGATTTTAAGCCTCCGGCTTGCGTTCAGAAAGGCGGGCAGCAGCAGGATGAAGACGATCCCGACATTTTTTACCCAGAACCAGAGCCAGTGATCCGTGGCGTTATAGGCATTAAATTCAAAGCGAAGAAAGCGTTCCTCGCTGACCGCGCCGAAAATCCAGATGTAAAATTGCGGAATCGCCAGGATTACCGCGGGAAGCCCGAATTTGAGCCAGTTCAGCAGCGTCTTTTTCCCAAAGCGGTTCCTGACGCAGCTGTGAATCAGCCAGACAAGCGCCGTAATTCCAAGCGTAAAATAGGAATAGGTTTGGATCATGGGAAGCAGGCCGCCAAGAATCCCCGCAGCCAGGAACAGCTCGTTTCTGTCTTCAAATACGGCCAGGTAGAGGAGATACAGCACAAGAAAAACGGACATCCAGCCAAACAGCGTCGCGCGCTGCGGAAGCATCATGTCGACCACGGTATTCGTCCAGCAGATATTCGAAAGACGCGAGCCGCTGTTGACGTAATTGGTCGGCGTTTCATAATATGCCGTAAAAATGCGGTTGAAATTCTCCGCGCCGCCTTCTGCTTTCAGTCCGTCAAGAAAATACATCAGGCCGAATCCGCCGTTGAAAAAAAAGAGAATAAATGCGGTCAGCGTTTTGCTGACGCGTTTCAGAACGGCGTATGCCAGATGCCACATCCCTGCAAACGTAAGCATGAATGCAAAGATCATCGGCAGCATGTACGCGGCCTTCAGACTGCATCCGAACAGATAAAGGGAAGAGGAGACAGAGTCGGAAAGAAAATAATAGTCAAGCCTCTGCCCGGGGAAAATATTGTAGTCCGGCGGGAAGCTTCCCTGTTCCTTGATGCTGGTAATGATCCCGAGATGAAAATTCATATCGCCATAGGTACACTGTCCCGTATAATATGCGCCGTCGATCTCATACAGGGTATGGCTGTAAAGGCAGACAATGCAGTAAAGGCTCATGACAAAAACAGCGGCAAGCAGGAAAAGGTCTTCTTTATCGGGCTTCCAGCGCCTGTGCAAAAGTCCGCTAAGACGCGGGAGGTGTCTGCGCTTTATGACATAAAACACAATGGTCCATACAATCACGAGAATCAGTCCGAGTACATGGGAGAGAATCCCGAAGCCGAAAAGAAAGGAAAAAGGAACATGAGACCACATCAGGAAAATCAGTCCGGCCACACCGCCGGCCCATAGGATTCTTGTCGGTTTCTCTCTGCTCAGCAGGAGATACGCGTTGATTACGCCTAATAAAATATAAAATAAAAACAGGGCATATCCCATAGCTTGACCTCCCGTTCGCTTCCTTGCTAATATAGCATGGATTCGGCGGTTTGACAAGAAATTCCGCCATCATATGGAAACGGTTTTTTTTATGTGGTAAAATGATGCGAACGATTCAGAATGGGAGGTTTTTTATGCGTGTGCTTGTTGCGATGAGCGGCGGCGTAGATAGTACGGTGGCCGCAATGCTTCTGCGGGATGCAGGCTGGGAGGTCGGCGGCGCGTATATGCGAATGCTGCCGCCGGAGCTGTCCGCCCCGGAAGACGGCAGGGAAGCGAGACGGGCGGCGGAACGCCTGGAGATCCCGTTCTACGAGTTTGATATGGTATCCGATTTTCGAGAACAGGTGCTGGATTATTTCTGCGGTTCCTATCTTGGCGGCAGCACGCCGAATCCGTGCGTCGTATGCAACCGGACGATTAAATTCGGCGCTTTTTACCGGGAAGCGGAGAAGCTGGGCTATGAGCGGATCGCAACGGGACATTATGCGCGCGTGCTCCGCACCGGTTCCGTGCCCCGGCTGCTCCGCTCGGCGCACCGAGAGAAGGACCAGTCCTATTTTCTGCATGGGCTGAGCCTGTCTCAGCTGGAACGCGCCGTGTTTCCTTTGGAATGTTATGACAAAGAGCGCGTTCGCGCGGCGGCCGCATTGTTCGGCTTTGAAAATGCTGATCGGAAGGACAGCCAAGATATCTGCTTCGTAAAAGGGGGCCCCGGGGCGTATGCGGATTTTATTGAGGCGTATACGGGAAGAAAAATGGAGCACGGGACTTTTACGGATCCGCAGGGCAGGGTGCTCGGCACGCACGAGGGAATTGCGCGCTATACGATCGGACAGCGAAAAGGCGTCCGCACCGCATTCGGCAGGCCACTATATGTGATTGCCAAAAATGCCTCGGATCACACCGTGGTGATGGGAGACGACGCGCTGCTTTATTCCGACACCGTCCGGGTTAAGGAGTTCAATCTGCTGTACCCGGATTACGATCCGGACCATCTTACTGCAAAGCACCGTTATGGACAGCCGGATATGCCCGCGGCGCTTTCCCTGAATGGCTCCGAGGCGGTGATTACATTTAAAAAGCCCCAGCGTGCCGTTACGCCGGGGCAGTTTGCCGTTGTCTATGACGGAGAGACCGTCGTGGGCGGCGGTGAAATCTGCGAATGATTTATTCTCACGCCTGTTCCCAGTTGTGCCAGACTTCCATCACGTCGTCGTTGTCCTCGAGGGCGTCGATCAGCCGTTCGATCTGCTCAAGCGGCTTTTCTTCGGTGAGCGTTACGTAATTCTGCGGAATCATGCTGACCGCAGCCTCCAGAAAGGAATATCCTTTTTCTTCCAGGGCGCTGCGAACGTTTGAAAAATCAGCGGGATCCGTGGTGATTTCGAAGGCGTCGTCATCGGCGGAAAAATCCTCGGCACCGCATTCCAGCGCGTCCATCATCAGGGTTTCCTCCTCGATATCTCCGTCGTTTTCAATTACGATCAGGCCCTTTTTGTCAAACATAAATGACACGCAGCCCGTAGAACCGAGATTTCCGCCGAATTTATCGAAAATATGGCGAATGTCGGCGGCCGTTCTGTTTCTGTTGTCAGTAACCGTTTCCACAATGATAGCGACGCCGGAGGGGCCGTAACCTTCATAGGTAATTTCTTCCATGACGTCGTTCGCATTGTCGCCCGAGGCCCTTTTAATGCTTCTCATAATATTGTCGTTCGGCATGTTTGCGGCTTTTGCTTTTGCGATGACGTCTTTCAGCTTGCTGTTGGACTCGGGGTCAGGTCCTCCGGATTTTACGGCGATCTGCAGCTCTCTTCCGATTTTTGTAAATACCTTTGCCTTTTGTGCGTCTGATTTTCCTTTTTTATGCTTGATATTCGCCCATTTTGAATGACCTGACATGTAAAAAACCTCCGTTGTTATTCATTTGCACGGCTTATAAGTATACAGGATTCTCTGATAAAATACAAGTCTTGCCTGGGGCGCACTGAGGAACAGAGTAACACAAGACATGCGCTATCGACAATCGCAATATGCGGACAAATATGGTGTGAGCCGTGCCAGCCGAAAGTACAACAAAAGCCGGTCATACATCTACTTCTGGACGGCACGCGGGGATGGACCGGCAGCATCTCTGTGTGCCGGTCCAGGCGGCCGCACCACCATCCGAACCGGCACACAGAGACAGAGCTAAAACTCACCGAGAGCGATTCAAGTTTTGCGTAAACGGGAAAACCTGATATAAGATATGTCATTAGGTACTTTGGGCAGAGCCAAATTTTACGAGGCTCGGGAGTATCCCGAATATTGCGGAGGCCAAAATATAATTATTATCCAATTACTAAAACCATAGGACAAGGTGGTTGATGAACGCCGTTTCTATCATTATCATAATTACCATCATGCAGCTTTCCTCTCGAAATAGCCTCTCTTATTGTAGCAAAAAGCATAGCATTATCTGCATATAGATATTGTTTCTGCAGAGGAACGCTATCCAGATGCGCAGGTATTTCTTGCTTCTTTCCTTTGTAAAACTCAGCAAGGAGCTCCTTCAGGTCTTTTACCATTTCGTACTTTGCTTCCGTGCAAAGGTTCCACAAAGCTTGTGCCTCATCCTTATGGAGAATAGGAATGTTGATGACTGGTTTTCCTTCTTCCTCACGAAAGATCTTACATTTTGTGAGCCAGGGAATTGCCTTGAGATATTCAGGATTAAGACCTACACTTTCAGGATCAATGCCCATGTGCATAATGTAGAGCAGCTTCGCAATCTCCGCATCAATATCGGTATTCTCAGGGAAAAATGTATAATCTGCCGAATGATAATATGGGTAACAAGGGAATCCGTCTGCACCATACACATGTATTTCAAGCACCTCGCTATTGGCATATTTATCAAACCTTGCAATACGTTCACCTGAATAAGAATGTGCTAACAACTCAACATGCTCCTTGGAATCAAACTCCTTAAAATTAACGTGGCCGAAGGCGATCCATCGTCCTCCGTTAGGACGTTCCTTGAATTGCTGCTCCGTATTGAATATTTCGGAGAAAGTCATATAGGTTCCATAATCAAGACAGTTGAATGCAACATACAGTTCCAGGGAGTTCCTTGCATCAAAGGAACACCTTTCGTAAAACGCACACTGACGTAGCTTCACAAGGGCTTTTTCGATAGCATTCCAGAACAACTCAAAATTCTCATGTACACACTTTTTCTGCGCAGGAATATGCTTTTCCTTATCCTCCAAAGTCAGGATCATAAAGTCAGTATAGACTTTGTTCCCAACCTTCTTCATTAGTTCACCGTCTACCAGCTTTTGTACAATAGGCTCAACATATGCTGCCGGAATACCGATAGACAATGCAATCTCCTCAATAGTTACCGGCTTAGAGTAAGCCCGCCACAGGATATTCTGGGCGATAAGATCGTTTTTGATAAGAGTGACCGGCTCTCCGTTTAATCCGGGATTTCCACTGCAAGAAATATGAAGTGTTATAGGTGAATAACTTTGCTTTGAGTATTTTTCCATATCGCTGATTCCTTTCTTTACATGATTCCTGCCGAGATATAACCTACTTTTTACAGTTCCCTCCGGAATGCTGAGTTCTGATGCAATCTGACTTACACTCTGACCGTTCATATAGTACCGCACGATAACCTCGCGATAGTTTTTGGCAAGGTAAGCAACTGCTTTACGAACGTTCTCCGCTTCGTCGTCTTCATCATTCAATTGGATTATTGCGTTCTCATCAACGATATCAAAGTCATCTCCAATACTGACTATTGGTTTTTTATACCTTTTACGGAGCATATCATTAAATTTCTGCCCCATAACAACGAGAAGCCACGCTTTTACATCTTGAATATCTTTGCCACGTGCCATGTATGACAGTGCAGCAAGAAGTGTCTCCTGTGTTAGATCTTCAGCATCATATATATTGCCGCATCTTTGTAAGGCTGCAGATAACAGGAATTCTATGTAGTTTTCTAATTCTTTGCTTTGCATCTTCGGTACCTCTTTTGAAAGCTTTCACCTACAAGGTCGCAACAATAG
>OLRF01002957.1_pt1 | contig 13988 bp, 8 predicted proteins | sample 1672061 | NCBI WGS metagenome assembly OLRF01 (sample SAMEA3136641, study PRJEB25190) | human gut metagenome | reverse complement strand
TTACGAATGTTTTTGAAGATTGCGAAAGTGCAAAGCACGTAGCAATCTGGTATCAAAGAGGTCAAAATATATAAAAAAAGCCTGGCAGAAAGATTACTCTTACTGCCGGGCTTTTTATACTAGATCTAATTTTTATGAATGCTTCATATTCTCATTTTGAAGCATCTCCTTATACTGCGGAAGCTTCTCGGCTTCTTCTTGTGAGAGAGTTGGATACTGTGGATCAATTTTTTGCAGCACATCAAGAATAATTTCTGATACAAGATATCTGCTGTACCATTTCTGATCTGCCGGAATAACATACCATGGATTCTCCTTTGTGGCAGTTGCATTTACAGCACACTCATAAGCATCATCGTATTGATCCCACAGAGCACGCTCTGCCATATCGCTTTGGGAAAATTTCCAGTTTTTCTCTGGAAGATCAATACGTTCAAGGAAACGCTGTTTTTGCTTTTCTTTAGAAACATTAAGCAGAATCTTTACGACGCGGTAGCTGTTGTCATACAGATATTCCTCAAAATGGCGAATCTGGCGATAACGATTCTCAATGATTGTATCTGGATTTAAACAACGTTCTGCCATATGGTAGCCTTTGTAAAGCTCATGAACCTTTACGACTAATACATCTTCGTAGTAAGAGCGATTAAAAATAGCTATCATTCCACGCTTAGGAAGATTTGTAACGCAGCGCCACAGATAATCATGCGCAAGCTCATCCTTAGAAGGCTGCTTGTAGCTGAAAACCTGTACACCCTGCGGATTTATACCGCCCATGACATGACGAATAGTACTGTCCTTTCCTGCAGCATCTCTAGCCTGCAGGATAATAATTAGTCCTTCTTTTGCATCTGCGTAAAGCTTATCCTGAAGTGCAAAAATTTTTTCCTGATTTTTTTCTGTTTTGGCAAGAATTTTTTCCTTGTCAACCTGATCTTTTTTGCTGTCTGTCGGCAGTTTTTTCAGTGAAAGTGCATTTGTTCCATCAAAACAATACTGATCTAATTTTCCCATAACAGCTCCTTTTGGCAATTGCCTTATTTACGATTATTTATTTTATTTCAATACAAAACAGTCTTGCCATAAATTCTTTTTCCATCGTAACGGTCAATACATTGCTTTCTTTGCTCCATGAAAACAAAACCTCTGAATATGATGGATAAAGACAGCTGACAGACACTTCTTTATTATTTAATTGTTCGAATGGAATTTCAATGACAGGTTTATTGCCATTTCTTCTCCACACAGCCAGATAAATTTTGTTTTCTGATTGCAGACCAAGACAGGTCCATTCATCATGAAACTGCGATAATCCAATTGGCCAGATCGGAACACTATTTTTGATATCTTTTCGAATAGTTTTGTAAATATCGAGTGCCTCCTTTACCAGATCACGGCGTTCTTGAGTAAGTTCAGCTAAATGACCACTTTGATGAATGCGAAGTAGCATGGCGTTAACCATATTAAAGACAACCTCTTCCCGATCTCCTTCACGAAGTGGATATGACCAAATCGCACTTTGCTCTGGTGTCAATGCAGATGGCGAGTTTGCTGCAATAGTACAATAATAACGATAGTCATCCTGATCACTTGTAGACTGAATGCTGTATCGTGATAGCATAGCGTAATCCATACGAAGACCACCTGATGAACAGTTTTCAATTACAAGATCCGGATAGCGTTTAAATACTGCTTCAAGCCATTTTAGATAAGCTCTCTCGTGTGATAACATACCGTCTCCAGCACTATCGGCATGTAAGTCGGTACCAATTCCCGGCTCAATGTTATAGTCCATTTTAATATAGCCAACGCCATACTCTTTAATCAGGCGATCTATCACACTATCTGCATAGGCACGAACTTCTGGATTTCTGTAGTCAAGCTGATATCGACTTCTATCATATACACGTTTTCCATGACGCATGAAAAACCAGTCATCAGGAACCTCCTGTGCCATATGACAATTAATACCCATAACTTCAAGCTCAAGCCATACGCCTGGAATCATTCCCTTACTGCGAATATAATCGGTAATTTCACGTACACCGTTCGGAAAGCGTTTTTTGCTCTCTCTCCAGTCACCAACCGCATCCCACCAATCACCATCTGCATACCAGCCGGCATCAATACAAAAATACTCGCATCCGGGCTCTGCTGCCGCATCTATTAGTGGAAACTCTTCTGCTGCCGTCGGATGCCCCCACAAACAATTCATATAGTCATTAAAGATAATTTTAAGAGATTCATTATCTGCATTTGGACGGCGGATAATACGGCGATATTTTGTCATTGTTCCAACTGCATCATCAAAGCCTTGATCAGTTAGGCTTACAGCAACAGGCACGCTTGTAAAAGTATCTCCTGGTTTTAGATTTTTAAACCAGTGAGAATAAATTTCATTCGGACCAGATGCTGCCAAATAAAGATGACCATTCTGATCTCCAATCTCCCAGTGCCAGGAACCATTATTTTCAATCTGCCAGAGCATACCCGTATGTGTCTGCGTGTTCTCAAGATATCCCATTGGAAGGTGTTCTTTAGCTGACCAGTTTCCAGTATTGCTTACTGTAAGAAGGTTTGAGGAGCGCTGATCACACGCTGGCTGAATACGTTCCATACCAAAGTCACAAAGATCATACGTTTTCCAATTGACTTCTTTTTGCCATCCGTTGTGCGGTATGCGAATTTGCAGCTTTTTATCAGCAGGAAGTGATCCTTCCTTGTCAATTCCCTCATAATTAAAAGATGAAATATAGTCTAACACCTGCGTCTGGCTGCCTGTGTTTTCAACTATGTTCCAGAATCGAATAATGGAAAGTCCGTCATAAAACTGCATGTAGCTTTTTACTATTACATCTGTTATTTCATCACGCAAAACAAACATCACGATACGGCCGTTTTGATTACGGCCGTCTTCCATAGATTCATAACGCATATGCCAGCCAGGTGCCGTTACAATATATTTGTTTCCATGGCGCTCATAGGGACGATCATAACCAGACAGATTAATTTCAACAAATCTAAAACCATATGATGTAGATCGCGCAATAATATCTTTTTCATTAAATGGCTTTTTCCCAAAATGAAGAAATTTAAAACATTTATCATCAGCAATTTCAAATACGAGAAACAAGCCATTTTCAACAATTTCAATGCGTTCCATTTTTTCCTCCCTGCTGTTTTTTATCAGCTGATTGTTAACAAATCAGAACTCTCCTTTTGCTGCAGATTCGCGGACAGGCTCACATGTCAGATCAACACCAAGACGCTTAAGTGTCTTACTGTCTACATCAGAAAGCATAACAGAAGTATGCATCTGGCATCCAGACAGCTTTGGCATCTGCTCCATTGCGAGTTTTGCAGTCGGATCTGATGCAGCAGTTACAGAAAGTGCAATTAATACTTCATCGGTGTGAAGACGTGGATTCTTTGCACCAAGATAGCCTGTCTTTAATTTCTGAATTGGTTCAATAACTTCTGGAGAGATCAGATTTCTGTCGTGATCAATCTGTGCTAACTGCTTTAAAGCATTTAAAAGAAGTGCGGCAGAGGCACCAAGAAGATTACTTGTTTTAGAGGTAACGATTGTTCCATCTGGAAGCTCCATTGCAGCAGTAGGAACACCAAGCTTGTTTGCGCGGTCCATGGCAGCTACTGTTACCTTGCGGTCAGCTGGTGTGATTTTTGCCTGCTTCATCAAAAGCTCAATCTTGTACAGCTCATTTTCGCCGCCATCCTCTTTTGCAATCTTATTCATGGCTGTGTAATAACGGCGAATAATTTCCATTCTGGATGCTTCACAGCATACCTCATCGTCGATAATACAATTTCCCGCCATGTTGACACCCATATCAGTTGGAGACTTGTAATAGTGATTTTCTCCATAAATGCGCTCGAATATAGCATTTAAAACAGGGAAAATCTCAATATCACGGTTATAATTTACAGTTGTAACACCATATGCCTCTAAATGGAATGGGTCGATCATGTTAACATCATTCAGATCGGCTGTAGCAGCTTCATAAGCCAGATTTACAGGGTGCTTTAGAGGAATATTCCAGATCGGGAATGTCTCAAACTTAGCATAGCCGGCACGTACTCCGCGTAAATTTTCGTGGTAAAGCTGAGAAAGACATGTTGCCATCTTACCGCTTCCCGGTCCTGGTGCAGTGACAACAACTAGCGGTCTTGTTGTGCGGACATATTCGTTTTTACCAAAACCATCAGGGCTTACAATAAGAGAAACATTTGATGGATAGCCATCAATAAGGTAATGACGGTATACATCAATACCCTTCTTTTCAAGACGCTTCTGGAACTGAACAGCACCTGACTGGCCTGCGAACTGTGTTATTACAACACTTCCAACATACAGACCTTTTTTTTCATATTCTGATATAAGGCGAAGTACATCAACATCATAAGTAATTCCAAGATCACCACGCTTTTTGTTTTTTTCAATATCTGTCGCTGAAATTACAATAACGATCTCAGCCATATCAGACAGCTGCATTAACATCTGAAGCTTACTATCTGGCGCAAATCCCGGAAGAACTCTTGAGGCGTGATAGTCATCAAACAGCTTTCCGCCAAATTCCAGATACAGCTTATCGCCAAACTGGTCAATTCTCTCCTTGATATGTTCTGACTGAATTTTGAGATACTTTTCATTATCAAATCCTATTTTCATTTGTTTTCCTCTATTCTAATATTTGTTAAAAGTCAAAGAGCGACAGCTGATTGGACTCTGGAATATCGCTTAAAATTCCAAGCTCCAAAAGCTTATCACTAACTGTCTGTCCCACTTTGGCGCGCTCTCGAAAATCTTGTCTTGAAAGGAACGCCCCTCCGAGTGCTGCTTCTACAATGGATTCTGCTGCCTTATTTCCAAGACCTTCTATAGAGCTTAGTGATGGCATTAGCTTTCCATCAACAATCTGGAATCTTGTTGCCTGTACCTTAAACAAGTCAATTGGTGTAAATTCAAAGCCTCTTACATACATTTCCTGAACAATACGCATATCGTGATAGGAATCCTTCTCCTTTGGTGAAAGCGTGTCCATTCGGCTTTCATAATCAGCCATATGACGTTCTAGTGCTTCTTTGCCCTGACACATCAATTCATATGAAAAGGCAGTGGCACGTATACTAAAGTAGGCAGCATAAAATGCCAGCGGATAAAAGATTTTGCAGTATGCAATTCGCCACATCATCATAACATAAGCTGCGGCATGTGCCTTAGGGAACATGTATTTAATCTTTTTACAAGACCATATATACCAGTCTGGCACATCATGCTCAACCATAGTCTGCTCCCATTCTGGCTGAAGACCCTTTCCTTTTCGAACTGCCTCCATGATCTTAAACGAAAGACCTTTTTCAATGCCCTTGCTGATTAAGTAAACCATGATATCATCTCGCGTACATATAGCAGTTGAAATGGTCGCCTTTTTCTCCTGCAGAAGTGTCTGGGCATTTCCAAGCCATACATCTGTACCATGTGACAAACCCGCAATACGAACTAAATCTGAGAAATGCTGCGGCTGTGTTTCAATTAACATGCCCATAGCAAAGTCAGTGCCAAACTCCGGAAGACCAAGTGCACCAAGCTTACAGCCACCTATATCCTCTGGCTTTATTCCAAGCGCAGATGTGTCCTTAAATAATGACATTACCTCTGGACTGTCGAGCGGAATTTCTCTTGCATCAATTCCTGTTAAATCTTCAAGCATACGGATCATGGTAGGATCATCATGGCCAAGTATGTCAAGCTTTAACAAGTTATGATCAATTGAATGGTAATCAAAGTGTGTTGTTACTGTGCTGGTCGTCATATCATTTGCCGGATGCTGTACTGGTGTGAAGGAGTTAATATCTTCACCGATTGGAAGTACAATTATTCCGCCAGGATGCTGCCCTGATGTTCGTTTTACGCCAGTACAGCCAGTGACAAGGCGGTTAATCTCGCACTCTCGCTTATGTTGGTTATGTTCTTCATAATAATTCTTCACGTAGCCAAATGCTGTTTTTTCTGCCAGTGTACCTACAGTGCCGGCTCTAAAGGTTTGTCCGGCGCCAAAAATAACCTCTGTATAGGCATGAGCCTTACTCTGGTATTCACCAGAGAAGTTTAAGTCAATATCAGGCTCCTTATCACCATAAAAGCCTAGGAATGTCTCGAATGGGATATCATAGCCATCCTTTGCAAGCTTTTCACCGCATACAGGACAAATTTTATCTGGCATATCGCAGCCTGCACCACCACCAAACTTTTTAACTTCCTCCGAATCAAAATCACTGTAATGACATTTCTTGCAGTAATAATGTGGACTTAATGGATTTACCTCTGTAATTCCAGACATAGTTGCAACAAATGATGATCCGACAGAACCACGAGAGCCTACCATGTAACCGTCTTCGTTTGACTTATGAACAAGCTTAACGGCAATCAGATACATAACGGCGAAGCCATTTGAAATGATTGAGTGAAGCTCATGCTCTAAGCGTTCTTCTACTATTGGCGGCAGCGGATCGCCATACATTGAATGTGCCTTTTCATAACACATATTTCTAAGGTCTATATCTGAATTTTCAATAACAGGCGGACATTTATCAGGTCTTACAGGCGCCAGATGATCAATACGATCTGCAATCAGATTCGTATTTGTGACAACTACCTCATATGCCTTATCACTTCCCAAATATTCAAATTCCTTTAGCATTTCTTCTGTTGTTCTGTAATAAAGCGGCGGCTGGAAATCAGCATCCTTAAAGCCTTTACCGCTCATAATAATACGGCGGTAAACCTCATCCTCTGGATTTAAAAAATGCACATCGCATGTTGCGCAGACAGGTTTATCGTAAAGCTCGCCAAGCTGAACAATCTTTTTATTAAGAGCCTCAAGATCTTCTCTTGTCTTATAAGGAGAATCCTCTTCACGCAGCATAAACTCATTGTTTCCTGTAGGCTGAATTTCCAGATAATCATAAAAGGAGACAATTTTTGCAATTTCATCATCGCTCTCTCCTCCTGTGATTGCACGAAACAGCTCGCCTGCCTCACACGCCGATCCAATAATCAGTCCCTCTCTGTATTTCATAATTTCTGAGCGTGGGAATCTCGGTCTTCTGGCAAAATATTTAACATGTGCCATTGAGATCAGACGATACAGATTTATTCGGCCTACTTCATTTGCTGCAAGCAATATGATGTGATACGTAGGCATTCGCATGATTGCCTCTGGTGTCATAACAGCCTTTTCTACAATATCATCAAGTGTTTCAAAGCCTTTCTTCTTAAGCATCGGAAGAAACTTGACAAAAATTTCTGCTGTTGCCCCGGCATCATCTACTGCCCTATGATGATTCTCAAGTGAAACATGAAGCTCTTTTGCAACAGTATCAAGCTTAAAACGTCCAAGATGCGGCAGAAGAAAACGTGCCAGTCCAACTGTATCAACGTAAGTTGGAGGAAATTCAATGCCAAGCTGCTCTGCATTATAGCGGATAAAGCTTGTATCAAAGGACGCATTATGCGCTACAAGGACACAGCCTTCGCAAAAGCTCAAAAATTTAGGAAGAATTTCCTCTACGCCTGGTGCATCACAAACCATAGCATCATTGATTCCGGTTAGTCGTTCAATCGTAAACGGAATAGGAACACGCGGATTGATGAACTCAGAAAAGCGGTCTGTAATCTCACCATTTATCACCTTTACAGCACCAATCTCAATGATTTTATTTTTAGATGGATGAAATCCTGTTGTCTCAATATCAAATACAACATATGAAGCATCAAGAGAAGCACCGTTACTATTTACAACGATTTCCTTTAAGTCATCGACTAAGTATCCCTCGCAGCCAAAGATCAGCTTAAAATCATCACCCTTTGACAATGCATGTGCAGCTTCTGGGAAAGCATACGCACAGCCATGATCTGTTATGGCAAGAGCAGTGTGTCCCCAGCCCTTTGCTGTTTTTACAAGCGCTTGCGCATCAGATACAGCATCCATCTCTGAGGACTTTGTATGGCAGTGAAGTTCAACTCGTTTTACAAGAGCGTGATCTTCGCGTTTTTCTTCCTTCCATTCCGCACGCTTTATACCTGATACAGAGGAAATCGTTACTTCATGGTCAAACTTATCCATCATGGCGATGCCCTTAACAGTTACAGCCTTGCCAACAGCCACATCCTTTTTTAATTCGGCTAAAAACTCATTTGGAACAAAGATTTTTGCCATGATCGTATCTGTGTAATCAGTTACAGCAAAGGAAATAATAGTTTTCTCGCCATTTCTAAGCTCACGCTCAGTTACAGCAATAATCTTTCCATTTATGACAACTTCTCCGATCTCCTCCTGAATCTCAACAATTTTCATTGGTGTGACATCCTCAAAATTGCGTCCATATACCATGTTTGGATCGTCTGAACGAAGAGGACGCTTGGCGCTGTATCCGCCTTTATTACCCTTGTTATAGGATGATTTTTGAAAATTGCCGCCTGGAATTTCGCGCGGTGTCTGAACGTTTTTTTCACCAGCTGATTTGGCAGCTTTTGAGGGATCTCCTTTTCTAAGAGTAGTTTTTTCACTGCCTTTTTTCGTATCAGCAGAGGCTGTATCAATAAATTCATCCTCTTTATCTTTGGAAGCCACGCTGTTGGCCTTCATGATACGTGCGATAGCCTGTGCCTCTGCGCGCTTTTTTTCTTCCTCAATTGCTGTTGTATCACGCTCTTTAAATGATACTGCTACAGGAATTGATATTGCACAGCGGTCATAAAAAACCATCTGAATCCATTCACGCAGCTCGCCAGCACGATTTCTAGCCCAAAGACTATCCTCTAATGTAAGCAAAAGTGAATCATCATCAGCTACCTTCCAGTCAGCGCGCATCAAAATATGATAATCCAGATCACTTCGACGCTTAATTTCTGCAAATAAACTGTCCTTATAGACATCCACAAGATATGACGGTGTGTATTGTTCTGACAGTGAAAAAGATTCAAATATACGAATCTTCATATCACCATCAGGAAACATCTGCTTTTCAATTTTAGATTCCACCGCATAAATCTGCGGCTTTGAAATCAGACGGCGACAAAGCAGATATACATGAATCGCCGTCCTGTCACGATTATATTTTAATGCAGTTACTTCTGCAAATTCAAACAGATCCTTCAGCTCATCTTCTAGGATAAGCGCTGGAAATGTTTCAAAAAAGCGCTTTGCCATGAAAGTTCCTTTCTGAATTATTATGCCTGCCAGTTATCCAATTCTTCCTTTAATCCGGCAAGCAGCTCCTCTTCCGGAAGCTTTCGGATGATTTCACCCTTTTTTATGATAACACCGCAGCCAAGACCTCCTGCAATGCCAAGATCAGCTTCCTTTGCCTCACCTGGACCATTTACAACACAGCCCATAACAGCAACCTTAATATCATATGGATAACGGCTGACAAGCGTTTCTGCCTCATTTGCCAGACGAATCAGATCAATCTGTGTACGTCCGCAGGTTGGACAGGATACAATCTCTGCACCACCCTTTCGAATACCAAGTGTCTTTAAAATGATCTTAGCTGAACGAATCTCTTCAACAGGGTCACCAGTCAGTGATACGCGGATGGTATTTCCAATTCCCTGATTTAAAATTAATGCTAGACCAATAGAGGACTTAATATTTCCTGAAATAATTGTTCCAGCCTCAGTAATGCCCACATGAAGCGGGTAAGGTGTTTTATCGGCAATTAATTCATGCGCTTTTACGCACATCATAACATCCGATGATTTAATGCTGATGACAAGCTGATCATAACCAAACTGTTCAATCATTGCCACCTTTTCAAGAGCACTCTCTACCAGACCCTCTGCCGTCACGCCATTATATTTTTCAATATATTTTTTTTCAAGAGAACCACTATTAACACCGACACGGATAGGAACATGATATTCCTTTGCCTTCTCGACAACAGCACGCACACGCTCATCACTTCCGATATTTCCAGGATTAATGCGAATCTTATCAGCACCATTTTCCATAGCGGCAATTGCCAGCCTGTAATCAAAATGAATATCGGCTACTAACGGAATATGAATACGCTTTTTAATCTCACCAATTGCCTTTGCCGCCTCCATATCAGGCACTGTACAGCGAATAATCTCGCAGCCAGCATCTTCAAGACGAAGAATCTGTTCAACAGTTGCATCAACATCCTGTGTCTTTGTATTTGTCATAGACTGAATCAAAATAGGATAACTGCCGCCAATCACACGGTCTCCTATTCGTATTTCTTTTGTAAGTTCTCGAATTTGCTTTGTATTTTGTTCCATTTTTTACCCCTCACATATCAATGATTCCTCACTGGAAAATCTTTATAATATCGCTAAACAAAATGAATATCATAAAAATGAAGAGGAAAATAATTCCTGCGATATGAACGATTGCCTCTTTTTCTTTTGGCACCGGCTTGCCCCGCACTGCTTCAATTAGTAAAAACAGTAATCTTCCGCCGTCTAATGCCGGAATCGGAAGCAGATTCATGACGCCTAAGTTGGCACTGATCATGACAACAAAATTTGCAAGCGTTAAAAACATCGTCATCGCACGGTCTGAAAACGATTCATCGGCCATAGAGGTATTGACCTCTTCAACCATATCATTTACTGTAGTCGCAATGCCAACAGGACCAGAAAAGCTCGTCATCGGAAGGTCTCCGGTAAATATCATACCAAGACTTTTGATTACCGTAACAACGTTATATTTCACCTCGTAAAGACTATATTGGAGTGTCTCATACCATTTTAATCCATAGCGAGCACCAGAGTAAATACCCATGTAATACGTATTATTTGCCTCGTCATACTTTGGAACAAGTGTTGTTTCATGTGTCTGGTTATCTCTTACATAAGTAACGTCAAGTGATTTGCCAGGATTCATTGCCATATAGATCTGAATTTCACGAAACAAATGGACACGTGAGCCATTCACTGAGGTGATTAAATCGCCTTTCTCAAGACCTGCCTCTTGTGCAGGATACTTGTCAATAACACCCTGCACATATGGCTTGTCGCTTCCAGCAAAACCGATCACAATAACAGCAAGCACAAAGGCAAGCAAAAAATTAAAAATTGGTCCTGCTGCAATAATTGAAATACGTGCCCAGACATTCTTCTCAGCAAGACTATGTGCCTTGTCTGTAATTTCTTCTGCGTCCGGATCAACTATTCCATTGTCATCCCCCAGCATCAGGCAGGAGCCGCCAAAAGGTATCCATTTAAGAGAATATCGTGTTCCCTTATGAACAGTGCTCAAAAGTCTCGGTCCCATGCCAATTGAAAACTCAATTACCCCTACCCCGTTCTTTTTTGCAAGAAGGAAATGGCCAAATTCATGGATGAATACAACCAATCCGATAATTAAAAAAAGTGCAATAATGCTGAATGGATTCATACTTTCCTCTTTCTTTTAGTACTAGTTTCTTACCCTGTTGTAATCTATGCCAACGCTGACTGTAAAAATTCGTATACAGCTGCCTCAGTCTCTAAAATCTTGTCGACATTCGGATTTTGAACAAAGCCAACATGATCAAGAGAGGCTTCAATTGCCTCAATAATGCCCGGATATGACAATTTGTGATCAAGAAAACGGCTGACAGCAAACTCATTAGCTGCGTTGTATATTGTTGGTCTGTTTCCACCTTCTTTTCCAACTTTATAAGCAAGTGCCAGTCCAGGGAAGTTTTCAAAATCAGGTGCAAAGAAGCTGATGCTTCCAAGTTCTGCAAAATCGAGGCGTTTTCCAGGAAGATATCTTCTGTCTGGATATGTCAGTGCTAACTGAATAGGAAGCTTCATATCAGGTGTGCCAAGCTGGGCAATAATAGCACCATCCTCAAACTGTACCATTGAATGGATAACAGACTGTGGCTGGATCACAACCTGAACCTGATCATATTCAACGCCAAAAAGCCACTTTGCTTCCATTACCTCTAATCCCTTATTTACCATGGTAGAAGAATCAATTGTAATCTTTCTTCCCATTACCCAGTTAGGATGCTTTAATGCATCCTCAGGGCGAATATTTTTCATTTGTTCTTTCGTCCATCCACGGAACGGTCCGCCAGATGCTGTCAGAAGAATTTTATCAATCTTGTGACCAGTTGATCCTTCTGGAGAGCTTCCCATAAGTGACTGGAAAATAGCAGAATGCTCACTGTCTACTGGAAGCAGGCGCACTCCATACTGCTTGATCATTGGAATAATCAGATGACCGGCAGTGACAAGTGTTTCCTTATTTGCAAGTGCGATATCCTTGCCTGCCTTAATAGCTGCTATAGTCGGACGTATTCCAATCATTCCGACAACTGCAGTAACAACAATCTGTGTTTCCGGGAATGCAGCTGCCTCAATAAGACCATCCATTCCGCTTACAATCGTTACATCAAGGTCGGCAACAGCCTGTTTTAATAGTTTTGCCGCATCTTCTTTATAAACACATACAAGCTTTGGATGAAATTCGCGAATCTGCTTTTCAAGCAGTTCAACATTACTTCCGGCGGCTAACACAGTTGCTTCCATATCTGGCTGGCTGCGAATAACCTCTAAGCTTTGTGTTCCAATAGAACCGGTAGATCCTAAAATGGCAATTTTTTTCATTATAAAAACCTGCCTTTCTTCGTTAATTATTCTTCGCTTACGCAATACGCTGAAGTAGCGTTACGAGAATGTAGATTAACGGTGCTGTAAAAATAATACTGTCAAAACGATCCATGATTCCGCCGTGTCCCGGAATCAGATTTCCATAATCCTTAATCTGGTACTGGCGTTTGATCGCAGAAGCGGAAAGATCTCCAAACATGGAGATAAAGCCACCCATGCACCAATAATAGCACAAAAAACAGCCGGATTTGAAAATTCAGTCAGATTTGTCTTGAAAATTGTTCCATAAAGCGCACCAATTAATGCACTTCCTATAATTCCGCCGACTGCACCCTCGATTGATTTTTTTGGACTTAATACAGGTGTCATTTTATGTTTTCCAATCGCACGTCCAACTAAATATGCACATGTATCACAACCCCATGCGCTGATAAAGATCAGCCATACTGTGTAGGCACCATCATTGCTTATTCTTGTTTGGAAAATAAATGACATCATCAATGCCACATATACCATTCCAAATGTTGCTTTTGCAATCTCTTCTGCCGTGAATTTTGGATAAGTAGCCACATATGAGACCATCATTGCCAAAAATCCTAAGACAAGTATAAGAACAACAAGATCATTTTTTCCTGCCAGAATGACAGATTCTATTCCGATTGCTGTCAGATAACCAACAAGCGCAGGAATCTTTTTTTCCATCTGAAAAACACGGTACAGCTCATACATGCCAACCAGGCTGATCAGAAGCATAAATAAATACAGAAGCGGGCCAGAGGCGATAATTGCACACATAGTCACTGCCAACAGCACGATTCCGCTGATTGTTCTTGTAATAAACATAAATTTTTATGCCTTTCTGTAAGTAAAATGTTATATAAATCTTATTTGGTCAGACGACCTCCATAACGGCGCTCACGCTTTCCAAATGAATCTACTGCCTTTTGCAGCTCTTCCTTGTTAAAATCAGGCCACAAAACATCTGTCACATAAATTTCTGTGTAAGCCAGCTGCCAGAGCAAGAAATTTGACAGACGAAGCTCACCGCTTGTGCGAATTAAAAGATCTGGATCTGGCATATCTGCAGTATCTAGATAAGAGCCAATTGTCTGCTCCGTAATAGCTGTAGGCTCGAGCTTTCCAGCTTTCACATCCTCTGCCATGCGAATCATTCCGCGGCGCATCTCGTCTCTTGCACCATAGTTGATCGCAATGGCAAATACCATGCGTGTATTATTTCTTGTCTCATACTCAAGCTTATTTAAACCCTTCACCAGATCTGGTGCAAAGCGGCTTCGCTCTCCTATAATTTTAACACGTACATTCTCCTCTT
>OLRF01002948.1_pt1 | contig 14053 bp, 12 predicted proteins | sample 1672061 | NCBI WGS metagenome assembly OLRF01 (sample SAMEA3136641, study PRJEB25190) | human gut metagenome | reverse complement strand
TTCCTCCATCCGCTGCATCCCTACACCAAAGCCCTGCTGAGTGCGGTTCCCATCCCTGACCCAAGCCTCGAAAAGCACAAGAAGCTGCTGGTCTATGACCCCTCCATCCACGATTACAGCGTGGATAAGCCGGTCTGGGAAGAGATCGCAAACGGTCACTTCGTGTATGGCAACCAGCGTGAGCTGGAAGGCTACCGCAAGGAGTATGAAAGCCAGCTGTAAGCTGAACCGCTTTCCTGTATTTTAACACAATGACCCCGCCGCGCTGGGAGCTTTCCCGCGCGGCGGGGTTTTGTGCTGTCAGGGAGCAAAAAAAGAACCGGACGCTTCAAAAACGTCCGGTTCTGCTTTTTGCGATTGGCTATTGGTTCACGCGATCAGGCCTGAGTGGCTGCGTCGAATGCGGCAGCAAACTCATCGTACTGTTCGGTGGTGTAGGCCTCCTCGCTGGTCTCCCAGTTCACAGCCTTGTAGTTGCAGGGACCATACATTGCGTTGATCTTGCTGTACTCGTTGACGTGGGTCAGGCACCAGGTGATATCGTAGACGGTGGGGAAGATCAGGTTCTCGTCCAGGAAGTAAGCCTCGGCCTTGGCAAATGCGGCGTAGCGCGCATCAGTGTCGTCAACGATGGCACGGCCCTCGTTCACCAGATCGGTGAATTTCTCGTAGGCGGCAACCAGATCCTTCTGGTAGCTGGCGGGGCCATTGTTCACAATGCCTGCGATGTTGGTCATGTTGCAGCTGTAGTAAGCATTGTCGTCGTGGACGATGATCTGGGTCAGGAAGTTGATGGGATCGCCGAAGTCAGCGCCCCAGCCCATGTGGACGAAGCTCTGCAGCTTGGGCGCAACGACTTCCTTCATGGTGGAGGACACGAAGGTGTTGATATCCAGCACGATGAAGTCATCGCCGAAGCTGTCGGTGAAGCACTGCTTCAGCACGGTTGCGCTGTCCAGAGCGGAGGTGGAGCCGGCCAGAATGTAGTAGGAGCAGTGAACAGGGAAGGTGACACCAATGGCGCTCAGCTCTTCCATGGCCTGCTTCTTCAGCTCGGTGATGTCACCGTTGTTGGCGCGCAGGCGCTTCATGGTCTTGCCATCGTAAGCCTCGCCGTCCAGACCCATCTCCTTGGCCACCAGGTTGGTGTAGTCGGTGCCGTCAGAGGTGTAGCACAGGCCCTTCATGGTGAAGAAGTCGTTCTCACACTTCAGGGGATTGATGGGGTTGTAACGGGCGAAGAACTTGTTCAGCACCATGCCCTTGGAGAAGCACTGACGGAAGGCCTTGTTGGCAATGGCCTTGTTCCAGTTCTCATCGGGGGTGCCGTCGGTGTTCTTCTTGTCGTAGTTGAAGATGAAGCAGTAGCTGAACTTCTTGGCACGCTTCTCGCACAGTTGCTGATTGTACTCGTTGGAAGGATCGGACTGAATGGTGGTGATGTTGCTCTCGCCCAGGTCCACCTCGTCCAGCTCACGGTTCTGATACAGCTGCAGGCTGATGGAGCCGTCGCTGATCATGGTGACAGTGAAGCGCTCAAAGCGGCTGACGTTGGCAGCATCGTAGTAGTTGGGGTTGGGGATGTAGCTCTTGGTGTTGCCCTGGATGTACTCCTCCACCACATAGGGTCCGTTGTACCACATGGTGGTGTTGTCGCAGCTCCGGAAGCCATCGACACCCAGCTCCTCGATCAGAGCAGGGGCCACGGGGTAGAAGCTGTTGTAGGCGGCAACGGTATCAAAGTAGGGGCAGGCGTTGGGGCAGGTGAACACCAGAGTGTAATCATCCGGGGCCTCAATGCCCACACCGGCAGCCAGCATGTCCTCGTAGGTCATGTCAGCAGCAGCGTCACCGGCTTCTTTGGTCAGCTCGTAGTACTCGTAAGCACCCACAATGGTATCGTTGGGCATGGAGGTGTTGTTGGCCTCGTTCTTGATGGCGTTCATCACCCATTCAAAACCAACCAGGAAGTCCTTGCTGGTCAGGTGAGCCTTCACCTCACCGTTGCAATCCACCCAGTCCACGTCGTCCCGCAGGTGGAAGGTCCAGACGGTGGCATCCTCATTGTGCTCCCAGCTGGAAGCGATGGCGGGCACCACCTTGCCGTAGCGGTCAAAGCTCAGCAGGCCGTCCCACAGGTTGGTGACCACGTTGGCATCTTCAGCCTTCTGGGTGTACAGCATGTTCCAGCTTTCCAGCTCACGGTTGCCGCTCTCAAAGGAGATGAACTCCTTCAGGGGGGTAGCGCCGGTGGAGTTGGGGGCAGCAGCGCCGCTGGCGGCAGCACCATTGCCGGTGTTGTTGGACTTTTCGCCGCAGGCTGCCAGCAGGCTGGCGGCACCCACAGCACCTGCACCCTTCAGGAAGGTGCGGCGATCAAAATTGAAGCTCATTGGATGATCCTCCCAGATCTTGCGCGGACAGAGCCGCGCGTTTTTCCTTTTCCTAAACGCAGTGAGGCTGTCTGCCTTTCCAAAAAGTGCACAGGAAAGACAAAAGTCGCACCACGGTATATTTTAGCACTTTACTGAAAAGAAGTCAATCCGCCACAGCATAGAATTGGAAACAAAACGGTGACAAACACTTTTATGGGAAAAGAATGTGGAAAAAATTACTATAAAATGGAAAGAACTGTATATCTGTGAAGAACAGGTAAAAGAGAGAAACTGTTCGCGATGTGCGCACAAAACAGCTATCTTTTTTCACAAAAACATGATACAATAAAATGTATCTGTATCAATAAGGAGCGCACCATGAAGAAACTGACCTCGATGTACAAACGCTACATGTTCCACCCTATTTTATATAAGACCGTGACCCGCACCTCCATTGTAGCCGTGCTGATGCTGCTGTGGCAGCGCTATGTCAGCGATGGCACGTTTACCATCTGGGAGGCCCCGGGCTTTCTGTGCGGCGTGGTGCTGCTCATCTGGGCCTGGGTGGACTACCTGCGGCTGGATGGCGTGACCATCCACCATCTGCTGGAGGAATTCAAGGGGATGGGCAAGCGGCAGAAAAAGATCCACTCCACCCGCTCCATCATCGACTATGCGGATGAGAAGATCGTCTCCTTTGAGGAGCTGGAACCCGAGGAGCGCATCTATTGCAGCCTGCTCTCCAATCTGGTGCTGGGCCTGCCGCTGGTCGCTGCTGCGCTGATCGCCAGCGTGCTGTAAGGGGGCCGCGGCATGGAACAAGAGCACAAGCAGCTGGTCATCGGCATTCTGGCCCATGTGGACAGCGGCAAGACCACCCTTTCCGAGGCCCTGCTCTACGGCACCGGCACCATCCGCAAGCTGGGCCGGGTGGACCATAAGGATGCCTTTCTGGACACCGACGCGCTGGAAAAGGCGCGCGGCATTACCATTTTCTCCAAACAGGCCCTCCTCACGGCGGGCAATACCGATTTTACCCTGCTGGACACCCCGGGCCATGTGGATTTTTCCACGGAGACCGAGCGGACACTGCAGGTGCTGGATTATGCGGTGCTGGTCATCAGCGGCACCGACGGCGTGCAGAGCCATACCGAGACGCTCTGGCGGTTGCTGCGGCGGTACCGCATCCCCACCTTTGTGTTCGTGAACAAGATGGACCTGCCCGGCCCGGGCAGGGAAGCGCTTCTGACCCAGCTGAACCGTCGGCTGGGGGATGGCTTTGTGGATTTTGGGGCAGAGCAGGCCGACCGGGACGAGGCGCTGGCTCTCTGCGATGAGCGGCTGATGGAGACGATGCTGGACCGGGGAAGCCTGACCGATACCGACCTCATCCCCGCCATTGCCCGGCGGCATGTGTTTCCTTGCTGGTTTGGCTCAGCCCTGAAGCTGCAGGGTGTGGATGCGCTGGTGGAGGGCCTTGACCGCTATACCCGCCCGGCCCCTGCGCTGGAAGCTTTCGGGGCCAAGGTGTTCAAGGTGAGCCAGGATGAGCAGGGGAACCGCCTGACCTGGCTGCGGGTGACCGGCGGTGTGCTCAAGGTGAAAGCCCAGCTCACCGGAGAGGTCGACGGGGAGCCATGGGCCGAAAAGGCTAACCAGCTGCGGCTCTACTCCGGCGCAAAGTTTGCGCTGGCAGAGTGCATCGGCCCCGGCCAGGTGTGCGCCGTCACCGGCCTGACCAAAGCCCGCCCCGGCGAGGGTCTGGGGGCGGAACGGGACAGCGACCTGCCGGTGCTGGAGCCGGTGCTGAGCTATCAGGTGCTGCTGCCCGAGGGCGCAGACGTGCACGCCGCGCTGGGAAAGCTCCATCGGCTGGAAGAGGAGGAGCCCCAGCTCCATGTGGTCTGGAACGAGACCCTGGGCGAGATCCATGTTCAGCTGATGGGCGAGATCCAGCTGGAGGTGCTGAAAAGCCTGCTGGCCGAGCGGTACGGGCTGGAGGTCAGCTTCGGCCCCGGCGGCATCCTGTATAAGGAGACCATCACCGAAGCCATGGAGGGCGTGGGCCACTACGAGCCCCTGCGCCATTATGCGGAAGTCCACCTCAAGCTGGAGCCGCTGCCCCGGGGCAGCGGGATGCAGTTTGCCGCCGACTGCCGGGAAGAGGTGCTGGACAAGAACTGGCAGCGGCTGGTGCTGACGCATCTTGAGGAAAAGCAGCATCTGGGCGTGCTCATCGGGGCACCCCTGACCGATGTGAAAATCACCCTCATTGCGGGCCGCGCTCACCTCAAGCACACCGAGGGCGGCGACTTCCGGCAGGCGACCTACCGCGCCGTCCGGCAGGGCCTGATGATGGCAGACCAGATCCACAAGACCCAGCTGCTGGAGCCGTGGTATGCCTTCCGGCTGGAGCTGCCCTCTGACAACGTGGGCCGCGCCATGAACGATATCCAGAACATGGGCGGCAGCTTTGACCCGCCCGAGACCGGAGCCGACGGGGATACCACCCTGCTCACCGGCACGGCACCGGCCTCCACCATGCGCAGCTACCCCATGGAGGTGGTGGGCTACACCCGGGGCAGGGGACACCTGACCCTGACGCTGGACGGCTACCGTCCCTGCCACAATGCAACGGAGGTCATCGAGGCCGCGGGCTATGAGCCGGAACACGACCTCGACAACCCGGCGGATTCGGTGTTCTGCGCCCACGGGGCCGGATTTGTGGTGCCCTGGGAGCAGGTGCGCAGCCACATGCATGTGGACAGCGGCTGGGGCAAGACTGCAAAGACCGAGGAAACGGTGCAGGCCCGTCCCCGACGGATGGCCGCCTATCGTGCTACTTTGGAAGAGGATGCTGAGCTGCTGAAGATCTTTGAACAGACCTATGGGCCCATCAAGCGGGACCCGCTGGCGGCGTTCCGCCCCACCCAGAAGCGGGAACGCCCTGATTTCAACGCCGAGCAGTGGGAGATCCAGCCCGAATACCTGCTGGTGGACGGCTACAACATCATCTTTGCATGGGACGAGCTGAACGCACTCTCCAAAGAGAGCCTGGAAGCGGCCCGCCACAGGCTGATGGATATCCTTTGCAACTATCAGGGCTTTAAGAAGTGCGTGCTCATCCTTGTGTTTGATGCCTACCGTGTGCCGGGCAGCCCCGGCAGCATAGAGCAGTACCACAATATCCATGTGGTCTACACCCGGGAAGCCGAGACCGCCGATATGTTCATCGAGCGTGTCACCCATGAGATCGGCAAGGGCCGCCGCGTTCGCGTGGCCACCTCCGATGGCATGGAACAGGTCATCATTCTGGGCCATGGTGCCCTCCGTGTCTCTGCCCGCATGTTCCATGAAGAGGTGCAGGAGGCGGAGAAGGAGATCCGGAGGTATTTGCAGGGAACGGATTAAACCTCTCCGTCATTGCTTGACAAAGAGGGCGAGCTTTACGAAATGCCAAGGGCCCCCCTATTAGCGGGGGCTGTCACGCAAAGCGTGACTGGGGGGTTAAACCACAGTAGGAAAGGAGCCGCCTATGTTCGAAACAACTTCTGATTTTGTTTGGCAAAAGATCCAGCCCCGCCCCCGGGATGCGCATAAGGGGACCTTTGGCTCCGTGCTGACGGTGGCGGGCAGTGCGTCCTACCGGGGCGCGGCGGCGCTGGCCGTGGAAGGTGCCCTGCGCACCGGGGCAGGCATCGTTACGCTGGCAAGTGTGGAGCCGGTGCTGGCGGCGGTGGCCGCCCGCCTGCCCGAGTGCTGCCTCTGCCCCTGCGAGGCGGGCGCAGAGGGCGGTATCTTGCCCCAGAATATCGACCGCATCCGGCGGCAGAAGGCCTCTGTCCTGCTGGCGGGCCCCGGGCTGGGTTATACGGCCCAGAGCGCGGCCCGTGCCGCCGAGACCCGAGCGCTGGTAAAAACACTCCTGCCCGGTTTTTCCGGCAGTGCAGTGCTGGATGCGGACGGCCTGAACGCCGCCGCTGACCTGCTCCAAACGGAAAAAATGCCTCACCCTCAAGGAGAACTGATTTTAACGCCCCACCCCGGCGAGATGGCCCGGCTGACCGGGCGCTCTGCGGCAGAGATCAACGCGGACCGGGAAGGCACGGCGCTGCGCTATGCGAAAGCATGGAATGCTGTGGTGGTGCTGAAGGGAGCGCACACCGTCATTGCAGGGCCGGATGGCCGCTGTGCGGTCAATCCCACCGGCAACCCGGGGCTTTCCCGGGGCGGCAGCGGGGATGTGCTGGCGGGCATGACCAGCGCCCTGCTGGCCTGCGGTCTGCCTGCCTTTGAGGCCGCTGCCTGTGCCGTTTATCTCCACGGTGCAGCTGCCGACCGTGCCGCTGCCCTGCACGGGGAAACCGGGATGCTCCCGCATGATCTGCTGGATGCGCTGGGGACCCTGTTTGCCGAAAACGGGCGCTGAGCAAGGGGACGATCCCCGTCAGAAAAGAAACGCTTCCTTTCCTCTGGATTTGTGTTATACTGGAGCTATCCAAAACACAACGATCTGCCGGAAAGGAAGCGTTTCTTTTATGGTTCCTGCACTGGAAAAAATCATTGCCGAGAGCGACCGCATCGTCTTTTTTGGCGGCGCGGGGGTCTCCACCGAAAGCGGCATCCCCGATTTCCGCAGCGTGGACGGCCTGTACCACCAGAAGTACGATTACCCGCCCGAGACCATCCTGAGCCACACCTTCTGGGAGGAGAACCCCGAGGAGTTCTACCGGTTCTACCGGGATAAGCTCATTGTGAAGGGGGCAAAGCCCAACGCTGCCCACCTGCGGCTGGCAAAGCTGGAGCGGGAGGGCAGGCTGAAGGCCATCGTCACCCAGAACATCGACGGCCTGCATCAGGCTGCGGGGTCCAAGACCGTTTACGAGCTCCACGGCAGCACCCTGCGCAACTACTGCGTGAAGTGCGGCGCGTTCTACGATGTGGACTTCATTGCCAACAGTACCGGCGTACCCCGCTGCCCCAAGTGCGGCGGCATCGTCAAGCCGGATGTCGTTCTGTATGAGGAAGGGCTGGACGAGGAGGTGCTCTCCGGGGCCGTGTCTGCCATCCGCAAGGCGGATACTCTCATCATCGGCGGCACCAGTCTGGTGGTCTACCCGGCGGCGGGGCTCATTCGGTACTTCCGTGGCCGCCACCTGGTGGTCATCAACATGCAGCCCACCGGGGCCGATGCGCAGGCCGACCTGTGCATTGCAAAGCCCATCGGTCAGGTGCTGAGCGAGGACGTTTTGTTGGAGGACTGAGATGAAAGCTGTCATTCTGGAAAGCTATGTCATGGAGGAAGGCGACCTCGACTGGTCGGGGGTAAAGGCGCTGGTGCCCGATACCGTCAGTTATGTCCGCACGGCCTACGAGGAAATCGCCCCCCGCATTGGAGATGCGGACATCGTTCTGCTGAACAAGTGCCGCATGGATGAGAAAATCTTACAGCAGTGCCCGAACCTGAAATGGGTGGGCATCATCGCCACGGGCACCGACAACCTGGATCTGGAAGCCTGCCGCCGCCACGGCGTTGCAGTGGCCAATGTGCCGGGCTATTCTACCTACAGCGTGGCCCAGATGACCTTCAGCCTGCTGCTGGCCATCTGCCAGTGCGCGGAGCGCTACAACCGTGCCGTCAAGCAGGGGTGCTGGCAGCTGGATATCCCGGAGAGCATCGGTCTGCTGCCCCAGATGGAGCTCTATGGCAAGACCTATGGCGTTTACGGCTATGGCAGCATCGGGCGGCAGTCGGCCCGCATTGCCAGAGCCTTTGGCATGGAGGTGCTGGTCTGCACCCGCACCGTCCGGCCCGAATACGCCGCCGACGGTGTGGAGTTTGTGGATTATGATACCCTGCTGAGGCGGTGCGACATCCTCAGCCTGCACTGCCCGGCCACGCCCCAGACCCGGGGCCTTGTCAACGCGGAGGCGCTGGCGAAGATGAAGCCCGGGGCCATTCTGCTCAACACGGCCCGGGGCGCGCTGGTGGATGAGGAGGCCGTGGCAGCGGCCCTCCACAGCGGTCAGCTGGGCTTTTACGGGGCCGATGCCTTTGTCACCGAGCCTCTGCCTCAGGAAAGCCCCTTGCGGGCAGAACCCCACGCTATCCTCACACCGCACATTGCGTGGACGACCCGGGAGGCTTTGCAGAACCTGATGGACATTACCACCCGGAACCTGCGCACCTGGCTGGAAGGAAACGGCGAGCACATCGTCAACAGATAAAAAGGAGAGATGAATCATGCAGGCAACCATTCACAATGAATTCCTGACTCTGACCGTGGATACCCATGGTGCCGAAGCAGTCAGCCTGAAAAATGCCGCCGGGCAGGAGATGCTCTGGCAGGCCGACCCGGCTGTCTGGAAGCGCCATGCCCCCATCCTTTTCCCCTGGACGGGCAAGCTGACCGGCGGGGCCTTTACCCATAAAGGCAAGACCTACCCCGGAGGGCAGCACGGCTTTGCCCGGGACGTGGAGCACACCCTGCTCTGCGCCGAGGGCGACACCATCCGGCTGGAGCTGCGCTCGGATGAAAAGAGCAAGGCAGAGCGCTTCCCGTTTGATTTTGTCCTGACCAGCACCTTCCGGCTGGAGGGCAGGACGGTCCACCACACCCTGACCGTCACCAACCCTGCCGATGCCGCCGAGGAGCTGCAGTTCGGCATCGGCTACCACCCGGCGTTCCGCATCCCCTTTGATGACCAGCACACCACCACCGATTACGAGTTCCGCTTCGACCAGCCGGAGAGCCCGATGATCCTGGACGCTTACCCCAACGGCTTGCTGACCGGCAAGTGCGGTTACCGGTGGAAGAACGAGCAGAGCATCCCTCTGACAGACGATTTGTTTGAGAACGACAGCTTCTGCATGGCCGGTCTGCGCAGCCGCACACTGGGCATCTACGAGAAGGACACCGGCAAGGGAATCGTCTGCAATGTGGAGGGTTACCCCTACACCCTCATCTGGTCGGCTCCGGCAAAGCCTGTGCGCTTTGTCTGCATTGAGCCGTGGCACTCCCTGCCCGGTGCCCAGACCGATCCCCAGGAGTGGAGCCAGCGCGCCGCTGCCGCCTGCCTTGCCCCCGGCCAGACCTGGGAGACCACCCTCAGCACAACGTTTGAGCGCTGAAGCAAAGTTTGGCAAAGAAATGCAGGAACCCCTTGACAGAGGGGACTGCATTCTGATTTAATTAGAATCGATAAAAGGGAGTAAAGGGCATCCCGCAGGGCCTGCGGGGTGCTGCATGGCAGCGTCATCACGGCAGAAATGCCCGATGTCATGTGTTGGCTTGAGACTTTTGTCACAGACAGAGTGCTGTGGCAGGGGTCTCTTTTTTCTTGCCCGGCACCGGAACACAAGGAGGAAAAATAAATATGGATCTTCTGAACACATTCGCCAGTCTCTTTTCCAATTTTGGGAATCTGACCTGGCAGATGGTGGTGATGTGGGGCATCGGTGCACTGCTCATCTACCTTGCCATCGCCAAAAAGATGGAGCCGAGCCTGCTGCTGCCCATGGGCTTTGGTGCCATTCTGGTCAACCTGCCCCTCTCGGGTGCCATCACGCAGGGGGATACGGTCGGCCCCATCTCTGCATTGTTTGAAGCAGGCATGTCCAACGAGCTGTTCCCACTGCTGCTCTTCATCGGCATCGGTGCCATGATCGATTTTGGCCCGCTGCTGGAAAAGCCGTGGCTGATGCTCTTTGGTGCGGCGGCCCAGTTCGGTATCTTTTTCACCCTGTTTCTGGCGGGCTTCTTCTTTGACCTGAAGGATGCTGCCTCCATCGCTGTCATCGGTGCAGCAGACGGCCCCACCGCCATTTTCGTGGCCAACACGCTCAACTCCCAGTACCTCGGTGCCATCATGGTGGCAGCCTACAGCTACATGGCGCTGGTGCCCATCGTGCAGCCGCCCGTGATCCGGCTGCTGACCACGCAGAAGGAGCGCCGCATCCGGATGTCCTATGAAAAGGGCAGTGTTTCCCAGCTGACCAAGATCCTGTTCCCCATCGTGGTCACGATCATTGCAGGCATGGTGGCTCCGGCCAGTGTGGCGCTGGTGGGCTTTTTGATGTTCGGCAACCTGCTGCGGGAGTGCGGGGTGCTGAATGTGCTGAGCGAGACCGCCCAGAATGTGCTGGCAAACCTTATCACCATTGTGCTGGGCCTGACCGTTGCCGGGCAGATGACCGCCGACAAGTTCGTGCGGCCAGACACCCTGCTTATCCTTGCACTGGGTCTGGTGGCCTTTGTCTTTGATACGGCAGGCGGCGTGCTGTTTGCAAAGCTGCTGAACCTTTTCCGGCCGGAGGGCAAAAAGCTGAATCCCATGATCGGCGCGGCCGGTATCTCAGCCTTCCCCATGAGCGGCCGTGTGGTCAACAAGATGGGCCTGGAAGAGGATAACCAGAATTTCCTGCTGATGTATTCCATCAGCGTCAATGTTTCGGGACAGATCGCGTCCGTCATTGCAGGCGGCCTGATCCTGACCCTGATGGCTTAACGGAGGTGATCGCATGCTTCATCTTACTTCGTGGATGACCACGCTGCCGATGATGCTGATCGGGATGGTCGGCATCATCCTTGTCATCGGTATCATTGTTCTGGCAGTGATGCTGCTCAACCGGCTGACGGGCCGGAAATAAAAGAAAAAGGCGATGCAGCTGTTCAAAACTGCATCGCCTTTTTGCTTGTGTAAGATTACAGAGCCTGGATGGCGGCCTTGATGCGCTGGGCGGCGACCTTGGTCTTTTCGGCATCGCCGAAGGCGGTCAGGCGGAAATAGCCCTCGCCGCACTCGCCGAAGCCGACACCCGGGGTGCCGACCACGCCGCAGTTCTCCAGCAGCCAGTCGAAGAACTCCCAGCTCTTCATGCCGCCGGGGCAGCGCAGCCAGATGTAGGGGCTGTTCTTGCCGCCGCAGTACCACACGCCGCACTCGTCCAGCGCGTCGGCAATGACCTTGGCGTTCTGGCGGTAGTAATCGAGGTTGGCCTGGATCTCAGCCATGCCGCTCTCGGTGAACACGGCGGCAGCAGCGCGCTGAACGACGTAGGGCACGCCGTTGAACTTGGTGGTCTGGCGGCGCAGCCACAGCTTGTTCAGGTTCATGCCCTCGCGCTCCAGCTCGTGGGGCACGATGGTGTAGCCGCAGCGGGTGCCGGTGAAGCCTGCGATCTTGGAGAAGGAGCAGATCTCAATGGCGCACTCGCGGGCACCCTCTACCTCAAAGATGCTGCGTGCCAGAGCGGGATCGGTGATGAAGCACTCGTAGGCGGCATCGTACAGGATAACGGCGTTGTTCTTTTTGGCGTAGTCCACCCAGGCCTTGAGCTGCTCGCGGGTGTAGGCGGCACCGGTGGGGTTGTTGGGGCTGCAGATGTAGATGATGTCAGCCTTCACGCTGTCATCGGGCATCCCCAGGAAGCCGTTCTCCTGGCTGGTGCGGCCGTAAATGATCTTGCGGCCGTCGGTCACGTTGTCGTCCACATAGGTGGGGTACACGGGGTCCGGGACCAGAACGGTGTTATCCACATCAAACAGACCCAGCACGTTGGCCAGGTCGCTCTTGGCACCGTCGGAGATAAAGATCTCGTCCTCAGCCAGCTGGGTGCCGCGGCCTGCGTAGTAGCCCTGAATGGCCTGCTTCAGGAACGGATAGCCCTGCTCGGGGCCGTAGCCGTGGAAGCCCTCCTTGGTGCCCATCTCAGCGGCGGCATCCTGCATGGCGGTGACCACGCACTTTGCCAGAGGCTGGGTCACATCGCCGATGCCCAGGCGGATGATCTCCTTTTCGGGGTGTGCTTCCTGATAGGCGGCCACCTTGTGGGCAATGTCCACAAACAGGTAGCTTGCCTTCAGCTCGCCGTAATGGTGATTCATTTTCATAAGTTGTTCCCTCACTTTATAAGATTGCCCGCCCTCTCAGGCCGCTTCGCGTCCAGCTCTCCCAAAGGGAGAGCCGATGCAGCGTCTACGCCAGCAGAAGCTGACCGTTGAGCCGCAATTGCCTCTCCCTTTGGGAGAGGTGGCATTGCAAAGCAATGACGGAGAGGGCGAGGATGTTAAACTTCCGCAACTCCCTCGTACACCGTGACAGCGCTGCCGGTCATCAGCAGCTGCCTGCCGGGCAGTACCCGGATGACCAGCTCACCGCCGCGCAGCTGCACATGGATATCTTGCCCGGCGGGGCAGATGCCCAGCTCGGTCAGAGCCGCCACGGTGGCACAGGTGCCGGTGCCGCAGGCCCAGGTCTCGCCGCTGCCGCGTTCCCACACCCGCATCTTCAGGTGGGCGGCATCCACCACCTGCACAAACTCGGTGTTGATGCGCTCCGGGAAGTTGGCGTGATGCTCGAACGCCGGGCCGATGGCTTCCAGCTTCAGGCTGTCCACATCCTCCACCACGGTCACGCAGTGGGGGTTGCCCACGCTGATGCAGGTCACCTTCCACACTTTTCCCTCTACGGTGAGCGGCTGATCCACCAGCGGGCCTTCGCCCATGTGGATGGCAGGCAGGTCGGCCGGCAGGGTGCTGTAAGCGCCCATCTCCACCTGCCACAGCTGTGCGCCCTGCCGGCTGATGCGCTTGACACCGCTGTTGGTGTCGATGGTCAGGACAGGCTTTTCCACCCCGTGGGTGTAGAGCCACTCGGCCACACAGCGCACGCCGTTGCCGCACATCTGGGCCTCGCTGCCGTCTGCGTTGAAAATGCGCATCCGGCCATCGGCCCCGGGGGTCACAGGGGCGCAGATGCAGATGATGCCGTCTGCACCCACGGAAAAATGCCGGGCAGAGAGCCGCTGTGCAAGCGCGGCAATGTCTGCGGGCACACCGGATGCACGGCAGTCCAGATAGATATAATCATTGGCACAGCCCTGCATCTTGGTAAATGACAATTTCATGGAGCATTCTCCTTTACAGGCGGGACCTCTGCGGCCATGCTGATGCAGCATGGCTGAGAGGTTTGGTTCGTCACATATAATCATAAGAATCAAACGGGCTTCTGTCAAGCAAAAAAGAGGGCTTTGTGCAATTTTCATCGGTTTTTTCTGCCCGTAAAGGGCCGGAATGCAAAACAGGGCTTGACAAGATACGGCCCATGGGATATAAAAAGAGAGAGTGCTTTTGCGCGCCGGAGAGGGCGTGCAGGCAGAGAAGAAAGAATCATTGACAAAAGGAGACCGCGACGATGGATACTTTTGAAAAGATCCGTGCACTGCTGGCAGAGCAGCTGGATATTGACCCTGCTAAGATCACGATGGAGAGCGACATTATGAGTGATTTCGAGGCCGACAGCCTGGATATCGTGGACATGGTGATGACGCTGGAGGATGAGTTTGGCATTGAGGTGCCGGACGATGCCATCGAGAATCTGCGCACCGTGGGCGACGTGGTGGAATTTGTGGACAGCCACAAGGGCTGATAACAGTTTTGCAAAAAGGCCCCGCATCCGCAGCGCTGCACACGGCGGCGCTGCAGCGGGGCTTTTAATATGAGCTCGTGCGGAACGGCTGGAACACAGGCGTTTGGCGCACGGCTTAGGAGGATATAACAAAATGGCAAAAGACAACAAGAAGCTTGTGCAGGCGATCACCAGCCAGGAAGAAAACTTTGCACAGTGGTACACCGACATCTGCGTCAAGGCAGAGCTGGTCGAGTATTCCAGCGTGA
>OLRF01002943.1_pt1 | contig 14086 bp, 9 predicted proteins | sample 1672061 | NCBI WGS metagenome assembly OLRF01 (sample SAMEA3136641, study PRJEB25190) | human gut metagenome | reverse complement strand
AACACGACCCAGCTGGAATATACGAGAATGGATTATGAGCAGACGAGCTTTGAGTTTTTCGTATAAAAAGTTTACAATAATCAATAGCTGTGATAAACTTATGACATATATGTAGTGTAGATATACTGCGTATATGTCATAATTACGATTAGAGAATAACCCGGATTGCAGGGTGTTAATACATAAAAATTGATTAGTAAAGGTGGCGTCTTGTTGTGGATAAATATGAAATGAATCTTAAAATTGAACAGATTAAGCAGCTTGCAGCAAAAAAATCTTATAAAGAAGCAGCTGCAATTGCAAAAGAGATGAGCTGGCACAAGGTAAAAGACTGGAATGCACTTGCAACAGTAATTAACGTGCAGGAAGCAGTCGGAGATTACGAGGAAGCGAGAGATATGGCTATTCTTGCATATAACCGTAATCTTGGAGGCAGAAAGCTTGTATACAAACTTACTGAGATTATGATAAAGCTGAAGCAGTTTGATGATGCTGATGGGTTATATGAAGAATATGAGCGTATGTCACAGCATGATGTTAGCAGATACATTCTTTATTATATTTTAAGAAAAGCAGAAGGTGCGTCAGATAACGAGCTTGTTGAAATTCTTGAAGACTATAAGAATCATGAGATTGATGAAAAATACATGTATGAGCTTGCTTGTCTGTATGCAAAGACAGGAAGAAAAGACGAGTGCATTAAAGCGTGTGATGAACTTGCACTTTTATTTCAGGATGGCATATATGTTGAAAAGTCAATGGAATTAAAGCAGGGACTTGGGGCACCGCTTACAACAATGCAGATTAAGATTCTTGATGATGCAAAACTTAAAAAACATGATGATGAAAAGACAAAAGAAATCATGTTTGAACAGCAGAAAGAACTTGCAAGAATACGTCAGGATGATATTGAAGAGGCATTAAAAGAGGATGATGATAAAGAAGCCGGGAAACCGGAGACTGAAGCAGAATCTTCAGATGATAAAAAAGCAGAACCGGCAAAGCCACAGATGCAAAGCATTGATGCAGGAAGCCTTATGGCTGCAACATTAGAGCCATGGGATGAGCCGGTAAAAGAAGAAAGTGACGAACAGACAGAAGAAATAGAGATAAATATAGAAGAAACTGATGAACCAAAGGGTGAGTCAGCAGAAAATAATGATACAGCAGAAAATCTTTCAGGCGAAGATATGAAAGAAGAACATGATGCTGATAACAAAGAACAGCCGGATAATACAGATGTATTTAAAATGGCAAGAAAAGCAGCGGCGGCAGTATCCGATAACAAGCCCGGACAGATGCCGGAATCATTGAAAGAACTCATAGCTAATGCCAAGAAAAAGATTGAAAACAGCTATGACAGAATGAGCCGTGAGGATGAAGAAGAACGTCTTCGCGAAGAAAGAATAGAGGCACAAAGACATATTAAAGAGCGTGAAGATGCTATGGAGATTGAGCCTGTAAGCGTACCGAATGTCAATAATATTTATGACACACAGAACATTCAGGCAGAGCTTGCAAAGAATTTAAGTGAAATTCTTGACGAAGATACACAGGCATTAAGACCGGATCCGGTGACGAATACAGACAATATTACGGATGAGGTGCAGCCGGAAGAAGATGAGCAGATTGAAGGACAGTTAAGCCTGGCAGACTGGATGGAAACAGTACGCGAACAGAAATACGGCAACAGGGATACTAAAGAATATTCTAAAGAAGAACTCGAACGTATGCTTGATGAAAAGGATGAAAAGAGTGCTGCATATGAGCGTCTTATGGAAGAACAGAAAGAAATTGCAAAGGCAAACGGCTCTGAATTTAATGAGGAAGAAGCAAGATTAAAAGCAAGAGAAAAGATGATGCTCCATGCAGCAAAGACAGACCTTGCTATAAGAACCGGTAAAGCTACAGTGAAGCTTGAAGAAGCGGCAGATGCCATGAGAAGTATGGCAGAACAGGCAGGAGATGTGCAGGAAGAAGCTGCCAATGAGCAGACAGCAACTAAAGAAACGGATATAGCAGAACAGATAACTGAAAATATCCAGAAGGATACAGTCGTATCACTTGATACAGCAGAGATTGAAAGAATATCAGATGAAATGTTAAAGAGTGCTGTCAGTGAGGAACTTGATATGGAGCAGACAGACGAAACAGAAGAGATCCCAATCGGCGAGCTTATGCCTGAAGAAAATACACGTAAAATTAAGCCTTCAGCAGTAAAAGAACCGGAACCTCAGGTTGATGATATTGAGCAGGAAATAGATGAAGAAAAGAAACTTAGCGGAGATCTTGCAAAGATATTCAGAAAATACAGAGAAATGCCTGGTCTTGAGAGCCAGCTTGCATCTTATTTTGAGACACTGGATAAGGAAATGCAGACTAATACTTCATCATGCGGAAATATTCTTATTTCAGGCAATTCAAGTTCTGACAAGACAGACCTTGCAAGAACAATTGTAAGAGCAATCAATCATCTTTATCCGGACCGCCAGAAAAAGATAGCAAAGACAACCGGTGACAGTATTAATCACAGAGGAATCAGCAGAGCCATGTCAAAGCTTAAAGGAACTGCTCTTATTGTAGAGGGAGCCGGTTCAATCCAGCCAAAGCGTATTGAAGAGATTACACAGTGCCTTAAGCAGGATACAGGCAGAATGATAGTAATATTTGAGGATTCTGATGCTGAGATGAATGTTTTGCTAAACTTCAATCCGGATTTGACAAAGCAGTTTAACCATAGAATTATATTAAAGCAGTATACTGTTAATGAACTTGTAGAAATGGCAAGAAAATTTGCACGTAAACGTCAATATGAAGTTGATGATGATGCACTTCTTGAATTGTACTTAAAGATTGATAAGCTTCACAGTGTGACAGACAATATCCGTCTTGATGATATCAAGGAGATTATCAACAAAGCGATAGCACATTCAGAAAAACGTGCTTCAAGAAAGTTCTTTGGCGGAATTAAGAAAAAACGTGGTGAAAAGGGAGATATTTTCTTCCTTACAGATGCCGATTTTAAAGATTGAAAATAAAAATTATTTAATTTAAGGAGAGAGAATATGAATAATATTGATGAAATGTCAGTAAACGCGATAAGAGTTTTATCTGCGGATGCGATTCAGAAAGCAAAATCAGGTCATCCGGGACTTCCTCTTGGAGCAGCACCTGCCGCATATGAATTATGGAGCAGACACATGAACCACAATCCAGCTAATCCAAAATGGGAAAACAGAGACAGATTTATCCTGTCAGGCGGACACGGCTCAATGCTGTTATATTCACTTTTACATTTATTTGGATATGGTAATCTTTCAATAGATGATATCAAGAATTTCAGACAGCTTGATTCGCTTACACCAGGACATCCTGAATATGGTCATACTGTAGGAATTGAAGCTACAACAGGTCCTCTTGGACAGGGTATGGCAATGGCAGTAGGTATGGCAATGGCAGAGGCACATCTTTCTGCTGTATTCAATAAAGAGGGATATCCGGTTGTTGACCACTACACATATGTACTGGGTGGCGACGGCTGTATGATGGAAGGTATTTCATCAGAATGTTTCTCTCTTGCAGGAACTCTTGGACTTAACAAGCTTATTGTTTTATATGATTCAAATAATATTTCAATTGAGGGAAGCACAGATATTGCATTTACAGAAGATGTAATGAAGCGTTTTGAAGCTTTTGGTTTCCAGACAATAGAAGTTAAAGATGGCAATGACCTCGCGGCAATCGGAGCAGCTATTGAAGAGGCGAAGGCTGATAAAGAGAGACCTTCACTTATTAAGATTGATACTCTTATCGGATTTGGATGTCCGGCGAAGCAGGGTAAGGCAAGTGCTCACGGCGAGCCTCTCGGAGAAGAAAATGTTGCCGCATTAAAGGAAAATATCGGATGGCCATGTAAGGGCGATTTTGAAGTTCCACAGGAAGTTTATGATAACTATAAGAAGATAGCACAGGAGCGTGGTGCGGCAGAAGATAAGTGGAATAAACTTTTTGATGAATATTGTGAGAAGTTCCCTGAAATGAAAGAAAAGTGGGATAAATATTACAACGGATATGATCTTACAGATTTATTCGAGTCAGAAGAATACTGGGTTAAGCCTGAAAAAGCAGAAGCTACAAGAAGCACGTCAGGAGCACTTCTTAACCTTATTAAGCAGCATATGCCTAACCTAGTAGGCGGCTCTGCTGACCTTGCACCATCTAATAAGACAAACATGAAGGATGCAGGCGATTTTTCTAAGGAAAATTACGCAGGAAGCAATTTCCACTTTGGCGTAAGAGAGCAGGCCATGACAGCTATCACTAACGGTATAGCACTTCACGGAGGATTAAGACCATTTGCAGCAACATTCTTCGTATTCAGTGATTATACAAAACCGATGGCAAGACTTTCATCACTTATGAAACTGCCTGTAACATATATTTTCACACATGACAGTATCGGTGTCGGCGAAGATGGTCCTACGCATGAACCAGTAGAGCAGCTTGCTGCATTCCGTTCACTTCCAAACTTTACTGTTTTTCGTCCATGTGACAGAACAGAGACAGCGGCAGCATGGATGTATGCCATAAAATCAGAGAGCACACCTACAGGACTTGTGCTCACAAGACAGAATCTTCCACAGATTGAAGGATCTTCAAAGGAAGCTTTAAAGGGTGGCTATATCATTGATAACAGCACAAAAGCTGAACCTGATGCAATTATAATAGCAAGCGGTTCAGAAGTTTCACTTGCAATAGAAGCTAAGAAACTTCTTGCCGGTGATGGTATTGATGTAAGAGTTGTCAGCATGCCAAGTATGGAATTATTTGAGGAACAGTCTGACGAATACAAGAATTCAGTTCTTCCATTAAGCTGCCGTAAGAGAGTTGCTGTTGAAGCACTTTCTGATTTTGGCTGGTACAGATATGTAGGCCTTGATGGTAAAGTCGTTTCAATGAAAGGCTTTGGAGCTTCAGGTCCTGCAAACGAACTTTTCAAGAAGTTTGGCTTTACTGCAGAAAATGTTGCAGCAGCAGTAAGAGATGTAATGTAATCTGATTGAATTTGTTAAAAAATGTTAATAAATTATTTACAATTGTTAATAAAATTTAGACAAAAATACCTTGAAATTGAATAAATAGAGATATATAATAAGAGCATAGATTGTCAGAGATTTAACAATCAATGCTCTTATTATAATTTTGGAGGTATTTTATTATGGCTAGATTTACTTTACCAAGAGACATTTATCATGGAAAAGGTTCTTTGGAGGCATTGAAGACACTCCAGGGCAAAAAGGCAATTATTTGTGTCGGCGGCGGCTCAATGAAGCGTAACGGATTTCTTCAGAGAGCAGAAGATTATCTTAAAGAAGCTGGAATGGAAGTAAAGCTTTTTGAAGGCATTGAATCAGACCCATCTGTAGAGACTGTTATGAAAGGTGCTCAGGTTATGACTGAGTTTGAACCTGACTGGATTGTAGCTATCGGTGGTGGTTCTCCTATTGATGCAGCTAAGGCAATGTGGATAAAGTACGAATATCCGGATACAACATTTGAAGATATGTGCAAGGTATTTGGTCTTCCACAGCTTAGAAGAAAAGCTCATTTTTGTGCAGTATCATCTACATCAGGTACAGCAACAGAAGTAACAGCATTCTCAATTATTACAGATTATCATAAGGGTATTAAGTATCCAATTGCAGACTTTGAGATTACTCCTGATGTTGCAATTGTTGACCCTGAACTTGCAGAGACAATGCCTGTCAAACTCGTGGCTCATACAGGTATGGATGCAATGACTCATGGTATTGAGGCATATGTTTCAACAGCTAATTGTGATTTTACAGATCCTCTTGCACTTCATGCTATTATGATGATAAGAGATAATCTTGTAAAATCATATAACGGAGATATGGAAGCAAGAGATGCAATGCATAATGCACAATGTCTTGCAGGTATGGCATTCTCTAATGCACTTCTTGGTATTGTTCATTCAATGGCTCACAAGACAGGTGCAGCATTTGAAGGCGGTCATATAATTCATGGTGCGGCTAATGCTATGTATCTTCCAAAGGTAATCAAGTACAATTCAAAGGATGCAACGGCAGCTGCAAGATATGCATACATAGCTGATTTCCTTGAACTTGGTGGTAATACAACAGAAGAAAAGATTGATAATCTTATTGAAATGTTAAGAAAGATGAATGATGAACTTAATATTCCTCATTGCATCAAACATTATGGTGAGGGTGGTCTTCCGGCAGAAAATGGTATTGTTCCAGAAGACGAATTCCTTGAAAAACTTCACGATATTGCAGCTAATGCTATTCTTGATGCCTGTACAGGTTCTAATCCTCGTCAGCCTAGTCAGGAAGAGATGGAGAAACTTCTCAAGTGCTGCTACTATGATACAGAAGTTGATTTTTAAATTATCCATTAATATAATTAAAACTGCCAGTTGTGTAAAAACAACCGGCAGTTTTTTATATAATCGGAAGAGATGCGGTGCGTATTTCAGCTATGAATATTGCATCATATTTATTTTGACATAATATGAAATATATTTTATAATGATAAAAACATTGCGTGAAAAACAGTAAATTAAAATGAGATGTATCTGATAAAATACAATTTATTTGCGGCGGTTTAAGAGTGTAGTGCGTATAAATATATATAAGGGAGGAGAACTATGGACACCACAGGGGAATTAACGCAGAAAAAGTTTTCTGCCAGACAGCTGGTATCCAAAGTCTTTGAGACAGACCAATATCTTATAAGACAGATTTTGGATGAGGATGATAAAAGGGCGGCAGAAATATTAATTGACAGGTATTATAAGACTGTCTACAGGGAGATTTACATAAAGACATCTGATGAAGAATTGTCACTTGATCTTACACAGGAGACATTTATATCAATACTCAGGGCATTATCACAATTTGATGCATCAAAAGCATCATTTAAAACATGGATAATAAGGATAGCACAAAATAAAGTTATAGATTACCGGCGAAGCAGGTACAATCATGAATCAATTATGACAGAAGTGCTTGAAGATTATGATGAGCCATCATCTGACTGCATTGAAGATAATGCAATTAACAGTATGACAAAGGAAAAGGTAATGCAGATTCTGAAAAAACAAGATGAAGTCTCGGAACGCATATTTATGATGAGGGCGTATGAAGAACATTCATTTACGCAGATTGCCCAGATGATGGGAATGAATCAGGGTGCAGTAAAAGCAAGGTATTACAAGACGGTAAAACTAATCAGAAAGGAGTTGGAAGGTTATGAATAAAGTGAAATATCCTGATAAAAAGGTAATTCAGCAGCAGATATGCACAATTATTGACCGTTCAGGAATGTTTGACGAGCAGCAGGATAGTCAGATGTTCACAGAGATAAAACCTGTAAGCAGGAAACATTCATATACCAGAACAGCTTTCAAAGTAGTAAAAGCTGCAGCAGCGGCGGCAGCTGCGGTTATTGTTGTGGCAGCAGTACATGGGGCAGCAACAGGAATAGCATCAAAGAAGCAGAAAGCATTAGCACCGGGAGGAACACGGGAAAGTGAATATACGGATAATGCAGCTGCAGATATGCAGTCAGATAAAAACGAAGGAGCATTAAAAGCAGACAGCCAGTATACAAGCGATGAGGTTGCTATAAATAAGCAGGATTACCTGAAGTATCAGAAACAGACAAGCTGTATACTTGGTTCTGATAACAGTACAATAGCTGCACAGCTTTCCGTTGTATATCCTAAGATTTATCATAATAAAATTTCCCTTAATTCGGCAGACAGTTTATATCAGACGATTGCAGATACATGTCGGCTTAAAGTAATGGAAAAATATAGTGATATTGATATGAGCGAAAATCATATTGAGAATCCGGTAAATATAAGTTATACATCGACATATTCGGTTTGTGAAGCAGCTCAGAATACAGTATTATCATTTTCTGATAAGTATGTAGAATCAGCAGAATCATTTATTGCTAAAGGCTTTACAAGGAAGAGAATTACACAGGTGTATGGTTATAATTTTGATGTTGAAAATGACAAAATTCTTACATACGAAGATATTTTTGAAAATTATGACGAGGCGATGAATTATATATCAGAGCGTGTAATGAATGCCGGTGCATCTGAGATAGAATATTTAGATGACCAGACTAATACATATACATATTATAATATGAAAAAGATTATAAGTGATAATAACTGGTATATAAAAGATTATGAAATGGTTATAACTGTCAATGGCAGGCAGACACAGAAAGCCGGTGGAAGCTCAGAATATGAAGTAGAATCACCGGTTCAGGTTTCTATTGATCTGGATGAATTTAGAGAAAAAGGTATTAAGTTTAATAATGCATATTTTAATATACATTAACAGGGGAGATATATATGACAGATAATACATATTACTTAAATATGGCAAAAAACGTATTGATGGAGATAAAAAAAAGTGTTGTGGGCAAGGATGAGGTTATCTGTAAGATAATGATGGCAATTCTTGCAAGAGGACATGTTCTCATAGAGGATATTCCGGGAGTTGGAAAAACAACTATGGCACTTGCATTTGCAGAAACACTGGGGCTTAAATGTAACAGGGTACAGTTTACGCCTGATGTAATGCCATCAGATATAGTGGGCTTTAATATGTATAACCGTGCAACTAATAAGTTTGAGTACAAGGCAGGGGCAGCAGACTGTAATATCCTGCTTGCAGATGAGATTAACAGAACATCTCCCAAGACCCAGTCCGCTCTTCTCCAGGTTATGGAAGAAGGAAAGGTAAGTGTTGATGGGGTTACATATGCACTTCCTGAGCCATTTATGGTTATTGCCACACAGAATCCGTTTGGTTCGGTGGGAACACAGAAACTGCCGGAATCGCAGATGGACAGATTTATGATAAGAGTTACCATGGGATATCCGTCAGTTGAAGATGAAGTCAGCATAATGAAGAGTAAAACCGGTGGTTTATCAAACAGGGTTTTATCGAAAAATGTTATAAATGCACAGGATTTTATGGCTATGAGAGATATAGTAGATGAGGTATATGTCGATGACAGCATATATGAATATGTTGCAAAAATTGTAGCTAAAACGCGTGATTCAGAGGATATTTTGCAGGGAATAAGTCCGAGAGGAAGTATTTCGATTATTAATATGGCAAAAGCAGAAGCTTTTTTACGTGGGCATGATTATGTACTTCCATCAGATATACAGTTTGTGCTGAATGATACGATGGCACACAGAATTATTTTAAATAGAAGTCTGAAACGTGGTCATATAACAGAGGAAAGTGTAATAGACAGCATTTGCAGAAGTGTAGATGTTCCTAAGATTGGTACGAGAGGAATATTGTGAAAAAAAGAGTAATATTATATATTCTTAGTGTAATTGGAATAGTAATTCTTAACTGCCTTTATGTTAATTTTGAATTTATGGTTATGTTGGTAATGGTGATTGTCATACCGTTATTTTCATATATAATTTTTAGTATTTCAAAACATGGAATGAAGATATTTGTAAAGATTAATAATAGTATAGTGTCTGTCGGTGACAATATCGATGTCAGAATTATTGCAGGTGGCAATTCATTATTTGGACCGCCAGAAGGTGTGCTCAAAGCACAGATAAGATATTCCAATGACGGGGATACAAAGCAGGCAGAAGTTGAAACGGGCAGTGGCAGCATGAGGGAATGCAGTCTTGATTTTAAACCAAAGCATATAGGAATAGTAAACATATATTTTACGGAATTGAAGGTTACTGATTATATCCGTTTTTTTTCAACTACATATGATTATAACTGTATCAGAAAGGCAATTGTTTTTCCACAGAAAAAGGATGGAAGTTTTCGGGCTGTTGATTATCAGAATGAAGAGGATGAGTTTGTATTATCATTTGAGGAAACAGATAATACAGAAGTGCTTGATTTAAGAGAGTTTGCTGACGGAGACAGTGTCAACAAAATTCACTGGAAGCTGAGTATGAATTCTGATGATTTTATAGTGCGTCAATATGGTGAAGAGGTAGAAAAGAGAAATACGATTATTGTTGACCTTACGAAAGTAAAGACAGATAAATTCAGGGATAAGCTGGATTTGATTTACGAGGCAGCATATCTGCTCGGACTTGCATATCTTGAGGATGGAATATCGGCACGTTTTGTTGTATGGGATGGATTGGAATATGATATAACATCATTTGATTTTGATGATGAAGCAGGACTCGAAAAAGCACTGCTTGAAGTTATGTGCGTAAAGTGTGAGACGGATTCTTTGATGCATCTTAATTATATTATTATGCAAAACAGTATTAATCTGGGACAGTATCCGGTTCTTATTACTATGCAGGATTACGAAAGCGATATTTATGATATTATAAATGTGGAAAAGGATAATCTTGACAGGATTTTTAATATTAAAGATGGGGCAGATTAACATGAATGATTTACAGGCAGATACAAGTGACATTATAAAGGAAATATTAATGTGTGTGGTAATTGCCATGACAGGTATGTTCGGAATAACAGGTGCCATGTTTACCGGAAATGCTTTATATGCAGATTCGGCAGGAGTGTATATATATGAGGCAGTTATTACATGTGTTGTTGTTATATGTATAAGTCTGCCCAAAATAAGAAAAAAATTCAGTATCGTGTATGGACTGGCAGTATTGTTGTTTTTTGTGGTTGCACATAGCATGATAATCAGTGGATTTGTTCATATTGCAAACCAGATGGAGACATTTTTCAGAAGTGGGAAGTCATATGCGGATATTCATGGAGTGGTTTCATCATCTGACAGTAAAGCATATATTGCGGCACAGGGACAGGAATCACTGGCAATATTTCTTTGTGTGCTTATTATGACATACATTATAAGTCTTACTGTAGTATACGTAAGAAGCATGCTTGTTGCAATTGTAGAAATTCTTCCGGCAATGAGTCTGTTTATAGCATATTCTGTAATTCCGTCTGCGTTTGTATGTGTGATATGTATTACATATGTATTTTGTGTTGCAGCATTAGAGAGAAAGAAACGTGACATAAAAAAGCCGGCAGTGATATTCATGATATGTGCGTTGGTTGGAACAGTGCTTATTGTGACTGATGTTGTGAAAAAAGACCACCGATTTTCATTGAATGGGGCAAAGATATGGACGAGTCTGTCAATGGGCTTTTTGACGGAATTGTGGCTGGAAATGCTGACGGTGGCAAAAATGAAAACAATGATGATAGTGGTGTAAAAGTAACGGGGCTTACAAATGATGGTGTTATAGGTGAGGCGGATTCTGTCCAGATAAAATCAGACACGGTTGCGAGAATAACAACACTTAATACAGGGAAAGATTTATATATTCCAACATATACAAGCTATAATTATTATTATGGCGGAAATAAATGGACACGGGCTTTAAGTGTGATAGAAGGTGCGGACCAGAAAAGACTTGATATGATAGAAGAAGCACTTGCCAGTGATGTTTTAAAAGATTATATAGATGATGGAACAGGGGATTTTGAGCGAAGTACAAAAATATACCAGATGACAAGAATAAGTGGAGATAAGAATATACCACAAAATTTAACATATATTGATATTGATACATCTTATATATCAAAACTTGTCGATATTATGCAGGAAAAGACAGATTTACCATATGGATTCAGCACACATATTATGACTGATATGGAACTTCTGAATGATACTGCACACAAGAGCGGTGGAGCTTCCAGCATTCAGGGATTTTCATTATCAGATTTAAATACGTTCTATACTTATAGGCCTAAAAATGCAAGTACACAGGAACGGCTGAATTCTATCCAGAAGCTGAAAGATTATTTTAGTAAAAATTACAGATACACACTTTCTCCGGGAAGTGTTCCGGACGGAAGAGATGCGGTTGAATATTTTCTTATGGATAGCAGGGAAGGGTACTGTACATATTTTGCATCAAGTGCTGTTATATTATTAAGGTCTGTTAATATTCCAGCAAGATATGTAGAGGGTTACAGAATTCCGGCAGACAGGATAGCAGCGGCAGATACAGTTAATACGGTAAATACATTACAGCAAAATAAATCTATTATCACTGAATCGGTTGTAGATGTAAAAAGTTCAGATGCCCATGCGTGGGTTGAAGCATATCTTGATGGATATGGCTGGATAACGGTTGATGTTACACCATCTTCACAAAATGAAGAAAATGTTTCGCAGGAACAGCCACAGGAGCAGGAAACATCATCTGATGAACAGGAGAACACATCTTCACCTGATGAACAGGATATAGAAGAAAATAATCAGGATACAGCACCCGCAGGAGACATTTCCACAGAGGAGAGTGGAAATAATACAATAGCAGGTGGAAAAGTCACTGCAGTTTTCGGATTTTTGTGGAAAATAATATTGATTGCAGCAGCCATTTTATTTGTTATAATATTTATAGTACGCTGTGCAAAAAAGAAAAAGCGTGTAGATAACATGCTGGAGTCATCAGACGTAACTGTATTGTTTAATTCATTGGAAAATCTTCTTGCCCGCTGTGGATATAATAGATTTAACATGGATTATGAAGAATATGCGGAAGTCCTTGAGGAAAGTGATGACATATTCAGAATTAATAATATAAAAATGATTATAGATTACGTGCTCATGGTCAATTATAGAAAAAATGATGGCATAGACAATGATAATAACGAATATGTATGCAGTCAGATAAGAAAGCTTCGTGAAAGTCTGTTTGCAAAGATGAATCCGCTAAGGAGATTCGTTTTAAAATACATAATATGCATGTAAATAAATTGTGCGGCGTTTAAACAGGAAATGAGGCTGATTTTATGTTTAATCTTGAAGAGGAACTTAAAAAACTTCCTGACAAGCCGGGAGTTTATATAATGCATGATAAAATTGGCACGATTATATATGTAGGAAAAGCGGTTAATCTTAAAAACCGTGTAAGGCAGTATTTTCGTGCAAGTACAAAACATACGGCAAAAATAAAAAGAATGGTGTCGAATGTTGATTATTTTGAATATATAATAACAGATTCAGAACTTGAGGCATTGGTGCTGGAGTGCAATCTGATAAAGGAGCACAGCCCAAAGTATAACACTATGTTAAAGGATGATAAGACGTATCCTTTTATAAAAGTGTCCGTGCATGAGGCGTATCCCAGAGTTATATTTTCAAGAAAAATGAAACACGGAACAGGAAGATATTTTGGACCATATACGTCCGCCGGAGCAGTAAAAGATACAATAGAGCTGCTTTGTAAGCTTTATAAAATAAGAACATGCAACAGGGTTCTTCCACGCGATATAGGAAAAGAGCGTCCGTGTCTTAATTACCATATAGGGCAGTGTTCGGCACCATGTCAGGGATATATTTCGCAGGAAGATTATAAAAAATCAATAGATGAAGTTATTGATTTTCTTGGTGGCAGTTACAAAAAAATTATAGACGGACTCACATCGCAGATGATGGAAGCATCTGAAAAGATGGAATATGAAGAAGCAGCAAAGTACAGGGATTTGATTGCAAGTGTAAAACAGGTTGCCCAGAAACAGAAAATTACAGCTGATGACAGTGCTGACAGGGATGTTATAGCATGTGCTTCAGACGGGACGGATGCAGTTGTACAGGTATTCTTTATAAGGGAAGGAAAACTGCTTGGCCGCGACCATTTCCACATGTCGGTTGCAGAAGGAGACGGAAAGAGTGAGATAATTTCCCAGTTTATGAAGCAGTATTATGGAGGAACGCCTTATATTCCTAATGTTATCATGATACAGGAAGAGATAGACGATTCTGACATAATCGCAGACTGGCTTTCTAAGATTAAAAAGAGAAAAGTTTCTGTTGTGACACCGAAAAAAGGTGATAAAGAAAAACTTGTTGAACTTGCATACAAGAATGCACGCATGGTACTGATTCAGGACGGTGAGAAAATCAAGCGGGAACAGCAAAGAACGACAGGTGCGATGGAAGAAATTGCCGGATGGCTTAATATTCCAAATATCAGGAGAGCCGAAGCATATGATATTTCCAATACAAAAGATCGGAA
>OLRF01002942.1_pt1 | contig 14086 bp, 14 predicted proteins | sample 1672061 | NCBI WGS metagenome assembly OLRF01 (sample SAMEA3136641, study PRJEB25190) | human gut metagenome | reverse complement strand
ATTAAGTCTCTAAAGGCCATTGGGAAGAATCAAGCATTTTACAGAGCTTCCTTAATATTATTATAGGGGGAAATAATTTATAAAAACCCCTATAATCGACTATTTGTGTGATGTTGGGATAGAACAAATATCAGAGAAAATACTTACGACTGCTGTACGGCGGCTATTTCGGACAGTTTTCGATTATTGACCACTGTTTTTAAGGCTGAGAAAGCTCGCCCGGAAGTAGCAAAAGGCCCCATGCTGGGGCCGTTCGATGTTCGGTGTTTATCGGAACCAGGCTGAAAGCGTGCTTGAGCTAGCGTCGGCTTTCCAGTTTCCCGCGGATCTCTCTGAACTCTATTTAGAAGGATCAATCAGAATTTCGTCCGAGAAGAGCTCTTCGTGGCATTGGCGCTTACGAATAAGCGTGGCTTTGTCTCCGTCCACCAATACTTCTGCTGGAAGGCAGCGGGAGTTGTAGTTGGAAGCCATTGACATGCCATAGGCGCCGGCACTCAGCATTGCCAAGACGTCTCCTTCTCCCACATTCAGCAGTCTATCCTTGCCGAGCCAGTCTCCGGTTTCACATACCGGTCCCACAACATAGCAGTACGTTTCTTTCCCTTCTTTTCTGGGCTTGACCGGAACAATCTGCATCCAGGCTTGGTAGAGCGTCGGGCGGATCATGTCATTCATGCCGCAGTCAACGATGCAGAAGTTCTTCAGCTCACCTTGTTTCATGTACTGAACCGTCATCAGCAGCGCTCCGCTGTTTCCGACTAAAGAGCGGCCGGCTTCAAAAATCATCTCTTTGTCGCCGTAACCGCGTTTAACCAGAACTCGGCGCAAAGCAGCGACGAGAACTGTCGGGCTCGGCACTGCTTCCGTGCTGTATTGAATACCTAAACCGCCGCCGAAATCGATATGCTGAAGTTCAATGCCGTTCAGACGGAGTTTATCGAGCAGGGTGCAGAGCTTTTCGCACGCATCCACAAAGGGCGCGGTGTCCGTAATCTGAGAACCGATGTGGCAGTCAATACCCACGACTTCAAGTTCAGGGCTGCGGGAAGCTTTTAAGTAAAGCTCGACGGCCTGATCGTAGGCGATACCGAATTTGTTTTTCTTGAGACCGGTTGAAATGTAGGGATGTGTTTTAGCGTCCACATCCGGATTGACGCGGAAAGAGACGCGGGCCTTTTTGCCTTTCTTTTGAGCAACGGCAATGACTCGGTCTAATTCGGCCGGAGATTCAATATTGAAGCATTTGATATTTGCGTCGAGCGCTGCTTCGATTTCATGATGAGTTTTGGCAACACCCGAAAAAATCACTTTGCTCGTGTCGCATCCGGCGGCTTGAATTCGACGCAGTTCTCCCTCGGAGACGATATCGAATCCTGCTCCGAGCTCTCCGAGCAAACGAATGATGGAAAGATTCGAATTTGCTTTAACGGCAAAGCACATCAGATGCTTATAGGGCTCAAGCGGTTTTTGATAGCTCTGGAAAGCAGTGACGATGGCCCGTTTGGAATAGACGTATAGAGGTGTTCCGAAGCGGGCCGCGAGATCTTTTAACGGGACGTTTTCGCACCAAAGAGTACCGTCCTTCCAGGCGAACTCTCGGTCATTAGGAAGAGAGAGATTCATTTTTGTATTGAACCCATGAATTTATGTTAGTAAGCCGTCGACATCGGATTATTCGGCGTAGAACGCAGAGGACTTGTGACGCTGTCGGGCAGCTGCTCGGTTGCGTCTCCCGGATTTTTGTCGGTTCCTTCTGCCGGTAAAGTTTCATCCTGAGCCTTTTGGGCGGCATCGGCGGGAGCGGCACCAACCGTGTCCTCGCCGGTCATTTCATTGATTTGCTGTCCGATTCGGGAGAGGTACGAATCATTCGGGTTAGGCGGCAGGTACAGAGGGCCTTTGATTCCGCAGCCTGTTAAGAGAAGGCACGGAAAGAATAAAATGAGGGAACGTTTCAGCATAATTGACAAATCTACCATGACAAAAAGAGATTTTATCGAGTTATCGGAGAAAACCTTCAACGATATTGAGCAATTAGTTGATGACCAATATCCCGATGTGGATTTTGATCGTGAAGGCAATGTCCTGACTCTGACACTTGAAGACGGCAAAGTCGTCGTGATTAACCGTCAGGAAGCCATGGAAGAGATGTGGCTGGCCTCTCCGCTGGGAGGAATGCATTTTTACTATGACGATGCCGGCGTCCTCGTTAATCACCGCAAAGGAGAAAAGCCCTTTGCAGAGTGCTTAAAAGCAGCATTGGAGTGCTGAGATGAGTCAGAAGTTTTGGCAGTGCCGCGATCGGAGCATCGATTTGTCCTCCCCAAAAATTATGGGTATCGTCAACGTCACTCCCGATTCATTCAGTGACGGCGGCAAATATTATTCCTCCGTACAAGCAATTGAGCACGGTCTTCAGTTGGCAGAAGAGGGCGCCGATATTCTGGATATCGGCGGCGAGTCCACTCGGCCGGGAGCAGATGAAGTAAGCGTTCACTCCGAATTGGAGCGCGTGATTCCTGTGATTGAGGCGTTGAGCGCACGCGGGTTGGTGGTTTCTGTGGATACCAGTAAACCGGAAGTGATGACAGCGGCAGCTCAGGTCGGAGCTCAAATTATTAATGATGTGTATGCGCTTCGTCGGGAAGGAGCATTAGAAGCAGCAGAAAAGAGCGGGTGCGGTGTGTGTCTGATGCACATGCAAGGAGAGCCGCGCACGATGCAGAAAAATCCCGTTTACAACGATCTGATGGCCGAGGTAAAGAGTTTTCTAGCAGAGAGAGCTCAAGCATTGAGAGATCTCGGAGTCCCGGCAGAAAGAATCGTTTTAGATCCGGGTTTCGGATTCGGAAAGACGGTTTCACAGAATTTTGAACTGCTTGCAAAGACAGAAGATTTTTTATCATTAGGTTATCCGCTTTTGTACGGCATGAGCCGGAAGTCTTCGCTCGGAGCCGTGACCGGAGTTGCGAAAGCAGAAGAACGGTTAATTTCTTCCGTAACTGCGCATTTGCTTGCTGTCGAGAGAGGCGCGTCGATTGTACGAGTCCACGACGTTAAACAAATGAAGGAAGCGCTCACGGTTTACAACGCAATGATTCACTACAAGGATTTGAAATGAGTCGAAAATATTTTGGAACGGACGGTGTCAGAGGCAGAGTCGGTCAGACTCCGATCACGCCTGAATTTGCCATGCTTTTGGCACAGGCGGCCGGCCGCATTCTCAAACAGCAGACAACCGACGGAGAGGTCGGTGTTTTTATCGGAAAAGATACCCGCGTCTCAGGCTATATGCTGGAAGCCGCTCTTCAGGCCGGATTCTTAAGCGCCGGCGTAGACGTGATGCTCGGCGGTCCGCTTCCGACACCGGCCGTTGCCTATCTCACAAGAGCACAGAGACTGAGTGCCGGTGTTGTTATCTCTGCCTCTCATAATCCTTTCTATGACAACGGCATCAAGTTTTTCTCGGATAAAGGAACGAAGCTCCCGGATGAGATGGAACTGCAGATTGAAAGAGAGATGGACCGCGGGTTCAGCTGTGTGGACAGTGCACGCCTCGGAAAAGCCCGCCGTCTCGATGACGCGGCAGGCCGTTACGTTGAATTCTGCAAGAGCACATTCCCGTCAGATCTGGATTTGAAGGGCTTCAAGATTTATGTGGACTGTGCCAACGGTGCGGCCTACCACATTGCGCCGGATGTTTACCATGAACTCGGCGCTGCTGTCGTATGCGGCGGTAATACGCCTGACGGATTCAATATCAATGAGGGTGTCGGCGCAACTCATACAGAAACTCTGCCGGATCGCGTTCAAAAGGCTGGCTGCGACATCGGTATCGCACTCGACGGAGATGCTGACCGTCTGATCATGGCAGACCGCCATCAGGTCTATAACGGCGATCAGCTGCTTTATCTTATTGCTAAAGACCGCCTGAACCGCGGAGCGCTTAAAGGCGTCGTCGGCACGCTCATGACCAACTTCGCGATTGAAAAGCAGTTCAAGACACTTGGCGTTCCGTTCCACCGCGCCAAGGTTGGTGACCGCTATGTTTTAGAAGTCATGCTTAAGGAAGGCATTGATTTAGGCGGAGAAGGCTCGGGCCACCTCATTATTTTGGATAAGCAGACCACCGGTGACGGTATCGTTTCGAGCCTCCAAGTTCTGTCTGTACTGGCACGCAACCGTTCTACGCTCGAATCGGTTCTTTCCGAAGTTGCTCTGACGCCTCAGGTTCTGATTAACCGCCGATATAAAGCCGGCTACGTTTGGAATGAAGATCAGTCGCTCCTTGACGCGATCAAGACCGTTTCGAAAGAGCTGGAAGGCAAGGGCAGAGTTTTAGTGCGCGCTTCGGGGACGGAACCGTTGGTCCGTGTTATGGTGGAATGCGAAGATATCGGTGAAGCGAAAAAGCATGCTCAGGCATTAGCCGAACTCATTCCGCTCGAAGCATAAGGAGAAATGATGACGACATCCGTTCTGATCGTAGAAGATGAGCCGTCAATTTTGGAGTTAATTTCTTATACCTGTCGGACTTCCGGAATGGAAGTCCGTAAGGCAGCGAACGTTGCCGAAGCAAAGAAAAATCTTGAAGCAGCCAAGCCGGATATCATCCTGCTGGACTGGATGCTTCCGGATTGTGCCGGTCTGGAATGGCTGTATGAACTTCGGCGTTATCACAGCAACGAAAGCCTGCCGGTCATCATGCTCACTGCGCGCGGACAAGAGGACGACAGGGTTCGAGGTTTAGAAGCAGGCGCGGATGACTATGTGACCAAACCCTTCTCTCCGAGGGAGCTGGTCGCCAGAATTCGTGCCGTCATCCGCCGCAAAGGCGGAGATGCGCTTCCTGATACGCTGCGTGTCGGGCCGCTTGAGATTGATGCCGAGCGGTACGAAGCACGCGTTAACGGCAAACCCCTGCGTCTGTCGGCTGTGGAATTTAAATTTCTTCAGGTTTTTGCCAAGCATCCGGGGCGTGTTTATTCACGCGCTCAGCTCATCGATAAGGTATGGGGCGTCGGTGCGGACATCGATGAAAGAACGGTTGATGTGCACATGCTTCGCCTGCGCAAACAGCTAGCCGGCACAGCGGCGGCTGATTTTATTGAGACGGTTAGGGGCGTCGGATATCGAGCTTCGAATTTAAAGACCTAAAGGAATCGACTCCGAGGCAAGACTCAGTCGAGTTTAGAAACCCCCGGAAACTCAACATCCCGCCGACCAATAGGTCGGCGCCGGCTCCTATCAAATGAAAAATTACTAGTTAACTACTAGTAAAAAGACTGAAACATGACTGATAAAAACCATACCAAGTTTGAAGAGAAAGAGCTCCGATTTCGTCAGACGCTCAGCGCGCTTCCTGACGGTGTCGTGCTCCTGAGAAAGGACTTGGTGATTCAATGGATGAACCGCATCGCAGAACGAGATCTTTCGCTGGATCCCGAAAAGGACGTCGGTAAGAAGCTGACGGATGTGTTTACGAATCCGGAATTTATTCAGCACATTCAGTCTGAACGCTGGAAAGCTCGTCAGCTTATCGATCTGCCCGACGGACGAGTTTTAGAAGTTCGCGTGATTTCTGCCGGTAAGAAGTACACAGTCGTCGTGACGCGAGACATTACCGAATCCAAACGAATCGATGACTTCCGCCGAGATTTCGTCGGAAACGTTTCTCATGAATTAAGAACTCCGCTGACAGTGATTCAAGGATTCTTGGAGCTCGCAACCGAAAATCCGAACCTCAATGAAGAGGATCGTCTGCACTGGGAAATGATGCTGGAGCAGGCGGAGAGGATGCGCGCACTGGTGGATGACCTCCTGGCGCTGTCTCGATTGGAGCAGGATGCGGCGCCGGCATCACGCGAGCTCATCGATGTCGATGAAATCTTGGAGGAGGCGGTGGCCGAAGGACGAATGATTTCGGGCGGCGCGCATGAAATTAAGATCACGAAAGTGGCGCCGGAAGGAATCCTCGGAGACTTTAAAGATATGCGAAGCGCCGTCACTAATCTCGTGACGAATGCCGTCCGCTACACGCCGAAGGACGGAAAGATTGAGCTTTCTTGGGAAGTGAAAGACGATCACGGGATTTTGTTGGTTAAGGACAACGGGATCGGTATTGCACCGGAGCATATTCCACGCGTGACTGAGCGCTTTTACCGCGTGGATAAATCGCGATCCAGAGAGACAGGCGGAACCGGCCTCGGACTTGCCATCGTGAAGCATGTTTTGTTCCGTCACCAGGCTCAGCTCCAGATCGAGTCTGAACTCGGGAAAGGTTCGACTTTCAAGATCATTATTTCTAAAGCTCGGTTAGCGCCGCCGATCAACAGCAAAGAGCTTCTTTCAGGAACGGCTCCGGGAAGCACTCCGGTCTTGGGCGTATGAAGGTTCGGGCAGCCGCCGGCTAAAGAGTTGACCTCACAGTGCGGACTAGGAATTGATGGGATTTGGCTATCTTCGGAAGTGAGACCGGCAAAAAAGCAGCCGGGTGCGGTGGAAATTTTTTCTAAAGTTGAGTAGAATCACGATTCCGGTCCGACGTAAATTTATTCGGAAGCTTTCAAAGCAAGCATTTTGGAATTGTGCTATATTCACGTTTCCTTGATTAACGGGGTGTAGCGTAGTCTGGTAGCGCGCCTGCTTTGGGAGCAGGATGTCGGGAGTTCGAATCTCTCCACCCCGACCAGAATTTAGGTTTGTCCGCAGGTAGAAATTTCTGCCCGTAGCTCAGTTGGATAGAGCATCGGCCTTCTAAGCCGAGGGTCACAGGTTCGAATCCTGTCGGGCAGGCCAAGTTTTTAGTGGTACGAGTAGCTCAGTTGGTAGAGTCCAGGATTGTGATTCCTGTTGTCGTGGGTTCGAGCCCCATCTCGTACCCCACTTAATGTGGGAAGCGGCGTTTGTTCAAAGAAGCAAACGCCGCTAATTTTTTCCGGGAAAACTGAAACTCCCGATTCAGCGTCGCCTCTAGGCCCGTGTTCCCCTGCTGATCTGCACCATAAATCTTTCTTTTGAGATTCTGCGCGTCTATTCATAAATTTCTTCTCTTTCGAAAAACGTAACCAAGTTTTATTACGACAAAAATTGACGTGATACTCATTAAATTAGGAATTGAAGATAGATTCTTCTTTCGACTTCTAAACGGTCGGAGGAGAAGATATCTCTGCCTTTTTAGGCTCGGCGCGTGTTAAGGAGGGCCGCCGAGCCGACAAAAGGTTCAAGAATAATAAGTCGGTAAGAAAGAAGTCGTAAATTTTAAGCGTCAGAAGATGATGCGAATTCAGTTTCAGAGAACTGATTTCAGGAGCAGGATATGGCAGTCAGGTACGTTGTCGAAGATAACAGCTGGAGAGGAGAAGTTAACGTTCCTCGGAAAGAATTTGGCTTTAATCGTTTGCGCTATCTCTGGGAACATTGTCCGACGGGTTTGCTTTATTTCCCGAATGCGAGTCAGGATGACGTTAATCATGATTTAGCCAGAGATATCAGGCTCAAGGTCAATGCACTTCGCTTCGGCTACATCTCTATCGACCTTAAGGACGGCGGGAAGGCCTTTTTTGTTTTCGACAGACGCATTAGACGACAAGACAACATAAGGTTGAAGGATTGGCTGGTAGCACTGGGTGCCATTGCCGATCTTCCGTATATTGTCTATGCGCCGGCTGGCCGGGACTATCATCGCGTCAATTCCTGGTTCTCTTTTCCTTCCATGCGTGGGGCCATGGGCAGAAAACTCTTGGATTCCGAAGTGTTAGCCAATACGCCTATTCGAGAAAACGTCATGGCTGATACGCTGATCGGGAAGCCCGGGCTCACTGCTGAGCTGTCGGAAGCTGTAGTCAATATGGCACCGGGCTTTGTCGAACATCCTTTCTTTGCGATACCGTGGCGTTTGGATAAGGCGATTCACGCACCCATTGAACTGCCGTCCGGGGAAAAAAGAACGGTGGATCAGGTCATAAAACCTTACACGGAGCCGGTTCAAGTCAAGGTTAGATGGGACTAGCTGGCGCCTAAAGGGATTCTGCCAATCGAGGCCGAAGGTTGAAGTAACTAGAATATTCCCATAACTCAATCAACCCAAGGGAAAAATGATGAAAAGACTTCTCTTGACTGCAGTTGCGGCCTCACTTCTCTCTTCCGCTTTTTTGATCTCTGTTCCTGCTGCTCAGGCAGAAGAAGCGGCTTATAAACTGGTACTCCTCAGACACGGCGAGAGCCAGTGGAGTCTTGAAAAACGTTTCACCGGATGGTCGGACGTTGACCTTACGGATAAAGGTCGAGCCGGAGCCGTTAAGGCAGGCGAGATTATGAAAGGAGCCGGCGTCAATTTCGATGAAGTTCATACTTCTAAGCTGAACCGTGCTATTGAAACTGCTCAGCTGGCCCAAAAAGGCATGTCTGCTCAATGGCTTCCGCTTCAAAAATACTGGCGCCTGAATGAACGTTGCTATGGTGATCTCGAAGGCAAGAAACGTGAAGATGTTGCCAAAGAGGTCGGTGACGATCAGGTGAAAATCTGGAGAAGAAGCTTTGATGTTCCGCCGCCTCCCTTAGCCGTGACAGATGCTCGCTCACCGATCAAGGATCCTCGTTATGCAGATCTGGATCCTCGCGTCATAACGGCCTCTGAAAGCCTTAAAGATGTCATTGCACGAGTCGGTCCATATTGGACGGATCAGCTTCGTCCGGCAATTAAATCCGGTAAGACAGTTTTAGTGGTCGGACACAGCACCAACCTCAGAGCCTTGTCCGCTTGGATTGAACCGAATTTGGACCCTAAAGCGCTTCAGAAGTTAGAAATCAAAAATACCAAACCGATTCTCTACGAGTTCGATAAAGATATGAATGTAATCGGTAGAAAGGTATTAGAGCCGACTACAGAGAACAAAGAATAAGACAAGAGCTAAAACTCTTGATTCATCACGGATCAAGGATCTGACAAAAACAAAACGCCCGTCATTTCTGACGGGCGCTGCAGTTTTAGTAACTACTCAGAATTACTTAGCTTCGTGAGCGAGCTTTTCAGCTGTCTGCGGAGGTGTAGCACGCGGGATGATAACGCCTGTGGGGTTCTCAGCAGCGTTGCGGCCGGCGATACGACCGAATGTCACGATGTCAGCCATAGCGTTTCCGCCGAGACGGTTGCCGCCGTGGACACCGCCGGTAACTTCACCAGCAGCGAAGAGACCCGGGATAACGTTGCCCTGGTGGTTCAGAACCTGAGCTTCAGTGTTGATTCTCAGACCGCCCATTGTGTGGTGGACAGCCGGAGTAACCATAACTGCGTAGTAAGGAGCTTCGGTCAGAGGACGCGGCATATCGGCACGGCCGAACTGAGCGTCTTTCTTGTCAGCCTGGAACTTGGCGTAGTCAGCCAGAGTGGCTTTCAGGTTGTCAGCGTTGATGCCGAGTTTCTGAGCGAGTTCTTCAGGTGTCTTGCCTTCAGTAACGAGACCCTTCTTGATGTATGTTTCGATGGCTTTCAGGCTCTTGCGAACGCTGTTATCGAAGAAGAGGTAGCCGACTTTGTCAGTCTGCTTCAGTTCGGCAGCAGAAACGACGTCACGAGTCTGGAGTTCGTTGATGAAGCGTTTGCCTTCTTTGTTGACGAGGATAGCGCCGTTGCCGCGAACAGCTTCAGTGATCATTTCGCCGTTGCCGGGGACAACTGTCGGGTGAGTCTGAATCTGTTTCATGTCAACAGTAGCAGCACCGACCTTTTCAGCCATGATGATACCGTCACCGGTTGCGCCGGGCTGGTTAGTTGTAGCAAAGCCTTTCAGTTTCGGATCGATCTTAGCGACCATGGCCTGGTTGGCAGAGAAACCGCCGGAAGCGATAACAACAGCTTTAGCGTGGACGATCTGAGCAGGTTTCTTGCCCTGTTTGAACTGAACGCCGACAACCTTGCCGTCTTTAACGATCAGCTTCTGAGCGTCAGCCATCGTACGGATGTCGATGTTGCGGTCTTTGGAAGCCTTGTAGAGAGTTCTAACAACTTCAGCACCGACGAAGCCGCCGCCTGTCGGACGGTGGGCGCGTTTCTGGGAAGCACCGGCCATCATGCCGACGTCGTTCAGGTCACCGCCGAGGTCGTTAATGAAGTCGACAGAATACTTGGCGTTGTCAGTGAGTTTGTGGTCAAGGTCGGGGTTGTTGAGATAGTGGCCGCCCTTGATCGTGTCGTTGAAGTGAGACTCGATGGAATCTTTGATTCCGAGTTTAGCCTGGGGCTTTGTTTCGGCTGCGTTCAGACCGCCGGCTGCACGGTTTGTGTTGCCGCCGACCATAGCCATTTTTTCAAGAACGATAACTTTTTTGCCGAGGTCATGGGCTGTAACAGCAGCAGAGAGGCCTGCACCGCCGGAGCCGATAATGACGACGTCGGCTTGTTCAGCTGCAACTGTAGGCATTGCAAAAGCAGCGGAGACTAAAGAGGCCAAAAGAATTTTTTGCATTCGATTCTCCTGAATGAGTCAAGTAATTGTCAAACAAGGGGAGATTTTACGATAAGTTGCATTTTTTTGATAGGGTCATCCCTTAATCCAAAATACCGAGTTAGCGGGTTAGTTTTAATACTGTTTTATCAATAAGTTGGAGGGGAGTCTGTTACAAATGTTCAATCCATCCTTCCTCATATTGGGATTTAAGGATAACCCTAAATCTATCGCTTATTTAGGTTTTCCAAAAATGACTTCTTCTATTTGTTCTGTAGAAGAGCCCGAGAAAATAGGAATATATTTCCCCGCCTTATTTTTGTAGACACCGAGCGGAACAGATGTCACTCCGGACCAGCGGGCGATTTTTGCATTGGTCCAAACTTCATCTCTATATTTTTGATCGACAGGAATGCCTTCCGGATTTAACCCTCTGAATCCGGCGTCTTTGAAGTGGAGTTCGTGTTCTCCGTATTTTTCCCAAGGGTTAGATGAGGAGAGAATCAGGGCCGCCTGAGAAATGCTGAGATCTCTTAGAACGGGGACCAGATACCAGACAAAGTTAACCTTGTCGGTGAGCGGCATCGTTGCATTCCAAAGACGTGAGCACCAAGGACATTGCGTATCAGAAACGATGACAACGGAGGGAAGATCGGAAGATGCTTTGGGATTTTTAATACCAAATCCGTTTGCAAGCATAGACTCGTATAAATGATCGAGCTGGGTTCCGGCTCGAAGACGCGGATACTCGGCCGAACTCGGAACGGTTTCGGGACGAATGCCGACTTTATCGGCTGCAAAGGCAGCTCCTGCAGAGAACGCGGCAGACACTGCTAACAATGTTCTTCTCAACATCTTCCTCTCCGGTTGTTTTGTTGATGTCTTTTTAGTGTATCGCCTGGAGGCGCCGGATAGACTCATCAATTCAAAAAAGAAGCAGGACGCACAAACAAAAACACCGGCCAGGACACGGACCGGTGTTTTGATGCATTGAGCAGGAGAACATCATGCTCGGAAAACCGTTGCCAGCTTTCCCCAAAAAGCTTCTTTCGAACATCTGTAAGGTTTTGTGGAGCACCCCAATTACTCCAACCTCAAACAGAGGGTTTCGGTTTCCTGAATCTGAATAACCAAGATTGCTTGTGCAATATCGCGGTGGTGGCGCAATCAGTTCGTTCAGAACAGAAACAAGTATACATAAAAATTTCTCATTATTCAATATTGGAATAACGAGATTTATTTTTGGCGATGTTAAACCAAAGTATTGATAGGGGAACTTCAAGGGTTCCCCTTGTTGGTTTAGGTGGTTAGATTTTGGTAGAGTTTCATTAGCTTACTATTGTATGTTTAATTAAAATGAATTTGGTATTATTTCCTGCCGTTTATGGAGGCGTAAATGCCAAATACAGATGCATTTAAACAAGCTGAAAGAATAGCCTTTAGAAAAAAGTTAAAAGAATTTGCTGAAAGTCTTAAAGATGAAATAACCATTGATGATGAATGGAGTATTAAAGGGTTTATTGATTCTTATAAGAATATCTACACCATATCTTCCGATACTAAAATTATTTCTAAAATTTTAGAAATTCATCTATTTCCAAAGTTTTTAGCGTTTGCAGAAGAACATGGTTTTATTTTGGAATTAGCTACGTGCCAAAATTGGTATCCTGATATTACTTTAATAAGTAAAACAAACAAAAATATAAAATTTGCTGTTGACTTAAAAACAACATATAGAGATGAGGACAATCCTGATTTTTGTAATGGCTTTACTTTAGGTTCTCACGGGGAATACTTCACTAATAGGGACAGTACAAAAAATATACAGTACCCTTATTCCCAATATATAGCTCATTTTTGCTTGGGAATTATCTACTCTAGAAATACCTCGATTGAGGAAGAGTTAAAGGTTTATACACTGAAGGATTTGCAACAAATAAAGGCTGTAATCAAAAATTTTATTTTCTTTGCAGAAGAGAAATGGCGAATAGCTAGTGATAAGGGCGGTAGTGGAAATACAGCCAATATAGGAAGTATTAACAAAATTGAAGATATTATTAATGGTAACGGTATGTTTGCCAGAGCAGGCGAAGAATATTTTGATGACTACTGGTCAAATTTCGGAAAGCTAGAAATTCTTAAGAATAACAACCGCAAGAAGTTATCTTCTTTTAAGGACTACTTAGAATATAGAAGCCTCCCATCTTCGCTGTATAACCCAAAAGCCCCAAAAATAAAAATACGTAATAAAAATGACAAAACCTAAAATACAAGTACCTCCAATAAAAATACAAGGAATTAAAACAAAAATTGTTCCGTTTATTGCTAGTGCAATTGATGGAATAAATTACGATTGCTGGGTAGAACCTTTTATGGGATCCGGTGTTGTTGGGTTTAATCTGAAACCGCAGAAAGCAATTTTTGCAGATACTAATCCTTATTTAATAGATTTTTATAATGCAATTAAACGAGGTGAAATTACATCAGATAAGGTTGGGATTTTTCTGTATGAAGAGGGACAAAAGTTATCCCAATATGATGATAAATACTATTATGAGGTAAGAGATAGGTTTAACGATACCCATTCTCCTTGGGATTTTCTGTTTTTAAATCGATCTTGCTTTAATGGAATGATACGATTTAACCGTAAAGGACTTTTTAATGTTCCTTATGGTCATAAACCAGAGCGTTTTGCAAAAGCTTATATTACAAAAATTAAAAATCAAGTAAAAGCAGTTGAAACATTTTTATCATTATTTGATTGGTCTTTTATATGTCAGTCTTTTGAAGAGACAATTTCCAATACCGATAGTAATGACCTAATTTACTGTGATCCTCCGTACATTGGCCGCCATACGGATTATTTTGATAGTTGGGATGAGGAAAAGGAATTTGCACTCCACACTTCTCTAAGTAACTGTGGAGCGAAATATATGGTTTCTACTTGGAAAGAAACACCATATCGACAAAATGAGTATATCGATAAAGTGTGGGCAAATTGCACGTGCTTAACAACAGAACATTTTTACCATTTAGGTGCTAAAGAAATAAACAGAAATTCCGTAATAGAGGCTTTACTAACTAACTGGTAGTATATTTTGTTGAAATATCTATCATGGTATTAATTCCTTAACACAGGTATTGGATTTCTATTAGGTAAATTTCTACACGTTGTGGTTGTATTTACACTATTCACAAAGTCTCTGAAAGAAATTTCTTTCTCTTCAAATTCCGCTTTAGCGTAATTAACTAAGTTATGCCACACTAAGTAGTTATTCAAGTACTTAGTAGCAACACCATGAAATTTACGAATGAACTCTTTTAATCTACCGTGATAGTTATTAATGTGCTGAATATTGAACATCCCTTGAGTTCGCTTTAAAGCACTAATCTGAATAAGATCTAATTCATTAGCTTCAGAGAAAAGTTTGTAACAACGATTTTTATCGGTAACAAGTACGGAGTTTTCTTCAATCCTATTATTCAGAATGTTGTAAATATCATAGGAATTAGGCTTACCTAAGTTACTAATCTTAGCAATAGATAATCCGTTTCTATTTACAGCACAAGGAACACAGACTTGATCAGGCCCAACGCGCAATATTAATAAAAAAATCGAATAGAACCCTCATAAATTT
>OLRF01002936.1_pt1 | contig 14129 bp, 7 predicted proteins | sample 1672061 | NCBI WGS metagenome assembly OLRF01 (sample SAMEA3136641, study PRJEB25190) | human gut metagenome | reverse complement strand
AGATGGCTATACCTATTACATGGCAGAGGCACTTCTTGAGAACGTACTTGGTCGTCTTAAGACAGAGGATGCGCCGGCATATGAGATTCTTGAGACTTATAAAGGAAAGGATCTTGAGTACAAGGAGTACGAGCCACTGTTTAAGTGTTCTGGAGATGTTGCTGCAAAGCAGAATAAGAAGGGCTTCTTTGTGACATGTGACAGCTATGTTACTATGAGTGATGGTACTGGTATCGTTCATATTGCACCTGCATTTGGTGAAGACGATGCAAAGGTCGGTAGAAAGTATGATCTTCCGTTCGTACAGTTAGTAGACAGCAAGGGTGAGATGACTAAAGAGACTCCGTATGCAGGACTTTTTGTCAAGAAGGCAGACCCGGAAGTATTAAAGGATCTGGAAGCAGAAGGCAAGCTCTTTGCAGCACCGAAGTTTGAGCACAGCTATCCTCATTGCTGGAGATGTAATACTCCGCTTATCTACTATGCAAGAGAGTCTTGGTTCATCAAGATGACAGCTGTAAAGGATCATCTGATTGCAAACAACAACACCATCAACTGGATTCCGGAGAGCATCGGTAAGGGTCGTTTTGGCGATTGGCTGACAAACGTTCAGGACTGGGGACTTAGCCGTAACCGTTATTGGGGAACACCACTGAATATCTGGCAGTGTTCATGCGGTCATATGCATGCTATCGGAAGCAAGGAAGAATTAAAGAAGATGTCACCAGACTGTCCGGATAATATTGAGCTTCATCGTCCATTCATCGATCAGGTTCATGTTACCTGCCCGAAGTGTGGAAAGCCGATGACAAGAGTACCAGAAGTAATCGACTGCTGGTTTGACTCAGGATCTATGCCATTTGCACAGTATCATTATCCATTTGAGAATAAGGAAGTCTTCGAGAAGAATTTCCCAGCTGACTTTATCAGTGAGGCAGTAGACCAGACAAGAGGATGGTTCTATTCCCTGCTTGCAATCTCAACTCTTTTATTTGACAAAGCACCTTATAAGAACGTTATCGTTCTTGGCCATATTCAGGATAAAGACGGTCAGAAGATGAGTAAGTCCAAGGGCAACGCCGTTGACCCAATGGATGCACTGCGCCAGCACGGAGCAGATGCAATCCGCTGGTATTTCTACTCCAATTCCGCACCGTGGCTTCCGAACCGTTTCCACGATGATGCAGTAAAGGAAGGCCGCAGTAAGTTCATGGGTACTCTGTGGAACACCTACGCTTTCTACGTATTGTATGCAAACATCGACAACTTCAATCCGATGGAGCACACATTAGATTATGAGAAGCTTTCCGTTATGGATAAGTGGATTTTGTCTAAGTTAAACTCTACGATTCAGACATGCGACAGCAGCCTGGAAAACTACAAGATTCCAGAGACTGCAAAGGCACTTCAGGAATTTGTTGATGATTTGAGCAACTGGTATGTACGCCGCAGCCGTGAGCGCTACTGGGCAAAGGGAATGGAGCAGGATAAGGTGAATGCCTATATGACGCTGTATACCTGTCTGACTGAAATTGCAAAGGCAGCAGCGCCGATGATTCCGTTTATGACAGAGGAGATCTATCAGAATATCGTTGTAAAGGTAGATCCATCCGCACCGGAGAGCATCCATCTGTGTGATTATCCAAAGGCAAATGAGGCACATGTAGACAAGGAACTTGAAGCAGACATGGATCTTGTTTTAAAGGTTGTTGTTCTTGGCCGCGCATGCCGAAACAGTGGAAACATGAAGAACCGTCAGCCGCTTGCAAACATGTTTGTAAAGGCACCATTTACATTAAACGAGTTCTTTAAGGATATCATTGCAGACGAGTTAAATATTAAGGCAGTTACATTTACAGACGATGTACGTTCCTTTACTACCTACACCTTTAAGCCGCAGCTTCGTACAGTAGGTCCGAAGTACGGAAAGCTTCTTGGAAAGATCCGTACCGCCCTTTCTTCTGTAGATGGCAATGCCACTATGGATGAGTTAAAGGCAAATGGTTCTGTCACCTTTGATTTTGATGGCGAGAAGGTTGTTCTTACTGAGGAAGACCTTTTGATCGATATGACGCAGAAGGAAGGCTATGTAACAGAGAGCAATCAGGATGTTACAGTAGTATTAGACTGCAACTTAACACCAGAGCTGCTTGAAGAAGGCTTTGTAAGAGAGATCATCAGTAAGATCCAGACGATGCGTAAGGAAGCAGGATTCGAGGTAACGGATCACATCACAGTCGGCTACAAGGACAATGCAAAGATTGAGACCATCTTCAGCAAGTATGCAGATGAGATTTGTGCAGATGTACTTGCAGATAAGCTGACAGACAGTGATATCAGCGGCTACACCAAGGAGTGGAGCATCAACGGCGAGACTGTTGTACTCACTGTCAGCAAGGAATAAACCTAAGGAGGATGAAATGAAAACAACGATTGATAAGGCTGAGCTGAAAAAGCAGATCATCTACAACGTAAAGACCCTGTACAGAAAAACCATCGATGAGGCAACTCCGCAGCAGGTTTTTCAGGCAGTATCCTATGCACTGAAGGATGATATCATTGATCAGTGGATTGCAACTCACAAGGAGATTGAGCGCACTGATGCAAAGACGCTGTATTATCTTTCAATGGAGTTTCTGATGGGCCGTGCTCTTGGAAACAACATTTTAAATTTGTGTGCACAGAATGAGGTAAAAGAGGTTCTTGAAGAACTCGGTTTTGATCTGAATACTATCGAGGACCAGGAGCCGGATCCGGCACTTGGAAACGGTGGTCTTGGACGTCTGGCAGCATGCTTCTTAGATTCTCTTGCAACACTTGGCTATCCGGCATATGGATGTGGAATCCGTTACAAGTATGGTATGTTTGCACAGAAGATCGAGGACGGTTATCAGAAGGAAGTTCCGGATGACTGGTTAAGAGATGGCTATCCATTTGAGATTCGCCGTGCTGAGTATGCTTGTGAAGTTAAGTTTGGCGGCTACGTAACAGTAACAAAGGACGAGACAGGAAGAGAGCATTTTGGACAGGCAGGATATCAGTCTGTTCGTGCCGTACCGTATGATTTGCCAGTTGTAGGTTATGGAAACAACGTTGTAAATACACTTCGTATTTGGGACGCAGAGCCAATCAATACCTTTAACCTGGATTCTTTTGATAAGGGTGATTATCAGAAGGCAGTTGAGCAGGAGAACCTGGCAAAGAATATCGTAGAGGTACTTTACCCGAATGATAACCACTATGCAGGAAAGGAGCTGCGTTTAAAGCAGCAGTATTTCTTCATTTCAGCTTCATTACAGACTGCTGTAAATAAGTATAAGAAGACTCATAACGGCGATGTTACAAAGATGTACGAGAAGGTTGCATTCCAGATGAATGATACCCATCCGTCTATGGCAGTAGCAGAGCTTATGCGTATCCTTATGGATGAGGAGAATCTGACATGGGAGGCTGCATGGGAAATCACAACAAAGTGCTGTGCTTACACCAACCACACCATCATGGCAGAGGCTCTTGAGAAGTGGCCGATTGAGCTGTTCTCACGTCTGCTTCCGCGTATTTACGGAATCGTTGAGGAGATCAACCGCCGCTTTGTAGAGGAAATCGAAGCTACCTACCCGGGCAACCATGAGAAGATCGCAAAGATGGCAATCATCTATGACGGTCAGGTTCGCATGGCACATCTGGCAATCGTAGGTTCCTATTCTGTAAACGGTGTAGCAAAGCTTCATACAGAAATTCTGGAGAAGCAGGAGTTAAAGGACTTCTACCAGATGATGCCGGAGAAGTTTAACAACAAGACAAACGGTATCACACAGAGACGTTTCCTGCTTCATGCAAACCCACTGCTTGCAAACTGGGTAACTGATAAGATCAGTGATGCATGGATTACCAACCTTCCGGAGATCTCAAAGCTTAAGCTGTTTGTAGATGATCCGAAGAGCCAGCAGGAGTTCATGAACATCAAGTATCAGAACAAGGTTCGTCTTGCAAAGTATATCAAGGAGCACAACGGAATTGACGTTGATCCTCGTTCCATCTTTGATGTACAGGTAAAGCGTCTGCATGAGTATAAGAGACAGCTGATGAATATTCTTCATGTTATGTATCTTTACAATGAACTGAAGCTTCACCCAGATATGGAGTATTATCCACATACCTTCATTTTTGGTGCAAAGGCAGCTGCTGGATATCGCCGTGCAAAGCTGACCATCAAGTTGATCAATTCAGTAGCTGATGTCATCAACAACGATAAGTCCATCAACGGAAAGATCAAGGTTGTCTTCATCGAGAACTATCGTGTATCAAATGCAGAGATCATCTTTGCAGCAGCAGATGTTTCTGAGCAGATTTCCACCGCTTCCAAGGAGGCATCTGGTACTGGTAACATGAAGTTTATGTTAAACGGTGCAATTACCTGTGGTACTCTTGACGGTGCAAACGTAGAGATTCTCGAGGAGGTTGGCAAGGATAACGCAGTTATCTTTGGTCTGACTGCACAGGAAGTTATCAACTACGAGAACAATGGCGGTTATGATCCAATGGAGATCTTCAACGAGAACCAGGAGATCCGTCAGGTTCTTATGCAGCTGATCAATGGCTTCTATTCACCACAGGATCCGGAGCTGTTCCGCGATATCTACAATTCACTGCTTAATACCTACAGCAGCGACCGCGCAGACACATACTTCATCCTCAAGGATTTCATGTCCTATCATGAGGCACATATGAAGATTAACGAGCTGTATCAGGATCAGACAAGATGGGCACACATCGTTATGATGAACACCGCATGCAGCGGAAAGTTCACATCTGACCGTACCATCCAGCAGTATGTTGACGAGATCTGGGAGCTTGACAAGGTAACAGTTGAACTGTAATGAATTGGAAATATGCGGTGCATGTATAAAATTGTGCAATGCAGAAAACAATAAGATAGAAGTTTAAATGCCATCGGGGGCAGGGTAATGCGGCGTTAAAAGTCACATTCCCTGTCCCTGTTTGTTTTATGAAAGGAGAAAATCATGAGAAAAACAGGACTTATTATTTTAATGACAGCGGCAGCACTCTCTATGAGCGCATGCGGCAGAACTGAAAAACCAGAGTCAACAAAGCCATCAGGCACAGTGGCAAATGAAAAGGAAACCGTAAAGAAAACTGAGAAGGAAACCGAGAAAGCAACTGAAAAGAAGACAGAAGCGCAGACTGAGGATCAAACAGAAAAAGAGACAGAAACAAAAGAGACATTATCTGAGAGTGAATCAGAGGCAGCAGCAACTGATGAAAACGTTTTGCAGTTAGATGCAGAGCTTAGTGAGCTGTTAGATAAGATGTATGCAATCAAGGGACCAGATTTTGATGTGGAAACTGACACTGTTGATTTTGATGATGAGTATGCAGTATCTTCCTATACAGGTCTGACGATGGATGATGTGAAAAAGCTTGATGCAGCAATTGTATCTGAGCCAATGATGGGTTCACAGGCATATTCACTTGTGCTTGTTAGACTTAAGGATAAGGCAGATGCAGCTGATATTGCACAGAAAATGGCAGATGGAATTAATCCGCGCAAGTGGGTATGTGTAGAGGCAGATGAGCTGACTGTAGTATCAAAGGATAATATTATTATGCTTTTTATGGCAGATCATGAGCTTTACAGCATGGACGATGCTGTAGCTGCGTTCACAGAGGTATGTGGTAATCCAGACAATACCTATCAGCCAAAATAAAAAAAATTAAAAAAATTAAAATGTTATTTTCCGGACTTCCATTTTTATATTATTTCCTTCCGGCGGTGCTGGTGTGCTATTTTGCAGCACCGCGGAAATTGAAAAATGCAGTGCTTTTTGTGTTCAGCCTGATTTTTTACGGATGGGGAGAGCCGCGCTATATTATGCTTATGATTGTGTCAATTGTGAGTGGTTTTGTTTTTGCACTTATGATTGAAAAAAAACAGAATAAAAAAAGCGGACTCATCCTCATGTGGATATCTGTGGCGATCAGCCTGTCATTTCTTCTTGTATTTAAATATGCTGATTTTTTAATTGAAAATGTGAATCAGCTGCCAGGTGTGTCACTGCCTCTTTTTAAGCTGTCTCTTCCAATAGGAATAAGTTTTTATACATTTCAGATCATCAGTTATACTGTAGATGTCTGGAGAGGAGATACTAAAGCCCAAAGAAACATTATTTCATTTGGAACATATGTATCGCTGTTTCCGCAGCTGATTGCGGGACCGATTGTGCGATACACAGATATTGAAAGAGAGCTGCAGGAAAGAAAGCATAGCGTCACACTTGCTGCATCAGGCATAAAGCGATTTTTGATAGGATTAAGCAAGAAGGTACTGATTGCAAATGTACTGGGAGAACTGACAGATATCTGCCTAAAAACATCGCAGCCAAGCATACTATCTTGGTGGATGTATGCAGCAGCGCTTGTACTTCAAATTTATTTTGATTTTTCAGGCTACAGTGATATGGCGATTGGACTAGGCCGCATTTTTGGCTTTCAGTTTCCAGAAAATTTTAATTATCCTCTGATTAGCCGTAGCGTAAAGGAGTTCTGGCGCAGATGGCATATAAGTCTTGGCAGCTGGTTTCGTGATTACGTTTACATTCCTCTTGGAGGAAGCCGCGTAAAGACTGGACTTTATGTGCGAAATGTCATAGCTGTGTGGATGCTTACAGGACTGTGGCATGGCGCATCATGGAACTTTGTCTTATGGGGAGCGGGTTTTGGAGTGCTTCTTTTGTGCGAGCGATTTTTATGGGGAAAATGGCTAGAACGAATGCCGTCTATTATTTCACATTTGTATTTGCTTTTTATTATTTTACTTAGTTTCATTATTTTTTCAGCAGATACAATACCACAGGCTATGCAGCGAATAGGCGGATTGTTTGGTGCAGGAAAATTGCCAGTCATATCAGTACAAAGTGTGTATTATCTAAGAAGCTATGGACTGCTGCTTATTTTTGCAGCAATCGCAGCAACACCGCTGCCAGTGACAGCATTTGATAGATTTATGAAAACAAAGGCAGGAAGTATTCTTAATTGGGTGATGCCGATTGTGCTTGTAGGACTATTTTTGCTGGCAACTGCCTTTTTGGTGGACGGTTCATATAATCCATTTTTATATTTTAGGTTTTAAGCATTGGGGAGAGTTTATGATAAAAAAAGAAAAACAACATGCTATTGTCACATTGCTTATAACAGGACTTACATTTGGAATACTTTGCCTTGCAGCATGGTTTCATACGCCAAATCAGATATCTGTCTCTGAGCGAAGACGTCTGGCACAGCTTCCCGCGCTTACAAAAGACAGTGTGGGAAAGGGAAACTTTATGAGTGGCTTTGAGCGTTACAGTCAGGATCAGTTTCCATTTCGTGAAACATTTAGAAAGCTAAAAACGAAAGCGCTGTTTTCTTTGTATCAGCAAAAAGATGTTCATGGAATTTATGTTGCAGACGGCTATGCAGCATCAATAGAAAGCGAAATCAATGAGGCTTCCGTGTCACATGCAGTTAATGCATTTGAGCATGTCTATACACAGTATTTAAAAAATGGCAGCCATGAAATTTATGCAGCAATAGTACCAGATAAAGGATATTATCTTGCGGCGAAAAATGGGTATCCGGTGATGGATTATGATAAGTTTTTTAAATACTTTGAAAATGGGATGCCATATGCGAAATTTATTGATCTTACACAGACGCTGTCTCTTGAGGCATACTATTTCACAGACAGCCATTGGCGTCAGGAAGCACTGACAGAAACAGCCAACCAGATAAAAAGAAATATGAAAAATGATACTTTATCAGATGACTATGATATTTGTCAGGCAGCAGATTCTTTTTATGGTGTATACAGCGGTCAGGCGGCACTTCAAGTAACACCTGATAAGATTATGTATATAGACAGTGAAATCATTTCACAGGCACAGGTTTATAATTATGAGACGAAAAAGACAGGCACTGTTTATGACAAGGATAAGCTGACAGGCTATGATCCTTATGATTTTTTCCTGTCAGGTCCATCAGCACTTCTTAGGATTGAAAATCCTAAGGCAGCAGAAAAGAAAAATCTAATCGTCTTTCGTGATTCCTATGGCAGCAGTCTGATTCCTCTTTTAATTGATTCCTACAGCAGTATAGTGGTTGTAGATCTCCGTTATATCGCGCAAAAAAAACTGGGAGAATTAATTGATTTTGAATCAGATGAAATGGCAAATGCAGATGTACTGTTTTTATATGGAACTATTTTATTAAATGACAGCAGTACAATTAAAAAATAAAAAAATCCAATAGGCGGAATATTCATCTGGCCTATTGGACTTTTTTATTTATTGATAATCAAAAATCCACTCCAAAAAATCAATGGAAGTCTGAAGTCTTGACGTGTTGACAGCAATGCCAAGGTAACATGGTGTACCTAACAGACAATTTTTATTTACGATACGAGTATCACTAACGTCTATTGCAGCTGCGTACTGGCCAAGGACCTTGCCAGCTTCATCAGTGCGGCTTAAGTAAAGGATACGATCCTGTTCCTTTAAGTACTGGAAGAATGCTGGCGGAAGTGTTTCCTCGAGATCGGCAAATAAGGTATTATCTTCCTCACCGACACCATAATAATTGACAAATGCAGTATTGCCGCCGAGTACATCAAGATCGTGAGCGGCTGCCATTGCCATTACCTTCATCATAGAGGTATAGGAAGCCTCGTCTGATCCGCTAAAGTCAAGATATTCTGTCAGATTAAAACTGATCTGATAGTCTTTAAGGCTCATATCCTCATAGGCGGCAAATTCTTTTTCAAGGGAATCAACATCAGCATTATCTGATAAGTAGTTGTTATAAACATGAACCTGCACGATAAATGGACGGCTGTTTCTGATTACGGACATGGTGATACTAATCACAATGGCGATCACACCTATGATCACAAAGACTGGAACCTTATAATAGCTCCAGAAATATTCCCATCCATCCTTAAAGCCCATTGACTTCATTTTAGCAATTTCAGATTTAAAACTGCGTTTTTCACTTTTTACCGGGTTAAATTCCTCCTTCTTTGGTTGTTTTTTGCTTGGGTCATCTGCTTCAATTCTCATATTTTAATCCATGCCTTTCTGTGGTATAAGAAGTATGATACTAGTGTAACACAGTTTTTGCGATATGGAAATGAAAATAGTATGATTAGTATAAAATAATCATAAAATCTGCATCATTCGTTTGCATTTTTAGGAATCCTCATATATAATAAAATCTATGAGCGGCAAATAAAAAATATAGCCGTCCGGGAGCGTCTGCGTGATCGCAGCGCAATATGTGAAAAAGGAATAGAGGTACTTATAATGGGAAGCTTGTTTAATCTTGACAATCCAATTTGGCGGTTTATGGGAAAACTCGTAGATGTGTTTATCCTGACACTTTTGTGGGCTGTCTGCTGTATCCCAATCATTACGATTGGACCAGCATCAACTGCGGTGTATTATGTAACACTGAAACTTGTGAGGGATGAGGAGTCGTACACAGTAAGAAGCTTCTTTAAGTCCTTCAAGGAAAACTTTAAGCAGGGAAGTGTGATCGGTATCATCATGACACTGCTTCTTGTATTCTTCTTGTATGATATTTATGCATACTTTATGATGGGTACACAGATTAGCCGTATTCTTGGAATTGTATTCCTTGGAATTTTCTTACTTTATCTGATCACACTTGTTTATGTATATCCGCTTCAGGCAAAGTTTTACAATAAGATTCGCTTCACACTCAGAAATGCACTGTTCATCGGTGTAAAGCATATCTTCCGCAGCCTGGCAATGATTATTATTGCAATAGCTGTTATCGTGGGATGTCTGTTCTTCCCGCCATTGATCTTATTAAGCTATGGTCTGATTGCATTTTTACAGTCGTACTTCTTGGTGGTAATCTTCGATAAGTATATTCCGAAGGAAGACGAGGCAAATGGCGATTCTGTAGTTGCAGAGGCTAAACGTGAGTTAGAGGCACAGGAAGCAGAAGAAGGCGAGCAGGTTCATATCGTTATGACCCAGCAAGATCAGCAGCCAGCAGATACACAGGTCTTCTCAAGAGAGATGTTTGCATCAAGAGAACCTAAAGAAGAAACAGAAAGCGCAGACACGCAGGATAATAAAGAAGAGCAAAAATAAAAGTAAAAGCGAGGCAGTTGGTGAAAACCAGCTGTCTTTTTTTTGCTGCAATTTACGGATAAAACATTATCTAAACCATTGCACCGGAGGGCTTTTGTAAGCAACTAAAAAAATTTTGGTTTTTTAAGAAATTCATTTCCAGATTTTGTCTTATATGGTATAAGGTGTTATATACAGCCGCAGAGAAGAAAGAGAGGACAGGGGGATGACAGATATTGACATTATCAGGTTGTTATGGATACGAGACGAGATTGCAATAGAAGAGCTTGAAATAAATTATGGACATTACTGCAAACAGATTTCATGGGAAATTGTACAGAACCGTGAGGATGTGAGCGAATGTTTAAATGATACTTGGTGGAAAACATTCGCACACATCTCGCAAAATATATCCAGAAAACAGACCAGATTCGCTTCGAGCATATGTCGCAAGGATCACAAGAAATTTATCGCTTAACAAGATAATTCATAATAAGGCATGGAAACGCGGATATGGAAAAATTAGTGTAATTGAGCAGGAAGTTGGTGATCTTATCGGTGAGGACGCTATTAGCCGTATGATTGACAGAGATGATTTTGTGCAGCGTCTGAATGGATTTCTGGAAAAACAGACAAGAACAGATCGGATGATTTTCGTGCTTCGATTTTGGTATATGGATACACCACGGGAAATTGCAAAGCATATGGGTTTAAAGGAAAAAAATGTTTATAACACATTGTATCAGATGAGAAAGCGTTTTAGAGTTTATTGGGAACAAAGTGGAAAGGAGGACACTGTTTATGAAAAAGCATGATTTTGAAAGCACATCTAAGAAAAATGCAAAAGAGCAAACACCTGAAATGGCAGAGCGGGAACAGGAAATCTTGATGTGGATGGGCGATATCCGTGATGATTTTATATTAGAGGCGGAGGATTACAAGCACTATCAGAGCGATAAAAGTGTGCCAGGATATTTTATTGTAGGCGGTACACTTGCCGCTGCAGCAGCAATTTGTACGGCAATCTTCTTTCAGACAGGCCGAAATCGAATCGATCATTCAAATGTTCCGATGCAGCTTCCATATCAGACAGAAGAGACAAAGGAAATTGAGTGGGAGACAGAGGAAGAGACGACAGAGGAAGAGACGACAGAAGAAGAGACGACACAGGCAGAAACGACAGAAGCAGAGACGACAGAAGCAGCATCACAGGAAACAACAAATGAGGGTGGCTGGCTTAGTCATTCAACAAACTATCAATTTATGGTGCAGACAGATGAAAGTACAGTATCTGTATATAATGCATGGGATGGCAGCCTTGAAACTACCATTGCTGGAAAATTGTTAACAGGGAAAAAATGTGTTCTTGTAAAGAATGGAGAGCGAGTACCGATAAATAATCTTCAAATGGTGGGCTATCAGATGTATGTAGGCGGAGAATTGCAGCTTAGTCAGGAGTTTCATACTTACTGGAATCAGTTGTCAGATACGGTATTTACAAGCAGCGACAGTACACTCTATTCATCAGGAAAGTTGTATAGTATTAATGGTATTGAACTGACACAGGATAATCAGGTATTCAGACGAGTAGGAGATCATATTTATAGCGAAGATTATGTGTATGATGTTGATGGACAGTTACTTGGCGAACATCCGTCATTTACTGCACAATACGAGTTTGGAAATTATGTGTTAGGATGTGATTTTAGTACAAATGAGTATATAATGTTTGATGTTGATACGATGGCAACAGTATGGACTGTCAGTGATTGGCTATACTTAACTGATGCAAATGATCTGATTAGCTGGGAGACAGCAGATGGACAAGGCATTGTAACAGATTTGATGTTAAATCCAAAATTAAATGAAGCGGACTGGCTTGCACAAAATGCAGAATGGGAGCCAAATGGAACTAAAATTAGTATTGTATGTGAAAATAAACAGACAGGAGAAGTGATTGTTAGCTTAATCGAGAATCAGGAAGGTTCTTCTATATATCATTATTATGCCTGTGACAGTCAGTATAATATAACTGAAGAACTTCCAAAAGAATTTATAGATACTTATTATGAGGACGATATCCGTGTGCCATTAACTTATCAAATTACAGCTGATGGACTTCTGACAATCACGAATTTTTGGACAAAGGAGACAATTGTTACGGCATCCGTTGATCTACAAGGCGGTGAGATTTCTTATATAGATGTTACAAACGCAGGTCCAATGTATGGCGTTACAATTAATACGATAAATCCAAACGATATTGTTACTCTGCTGATTTCAAACGGAACTGTCATTTCTGAGTCAAGAGGCCATACAGTTTTGCAGGAGAATGTTGTTAATCTGGATGAAGATACAATTGTTGTCTATGAGAATGGAACAAATCCGAATACATTATATTTTAATGCAAATGGAGAACCATTAATAGAGCAGGACACAAATGCTATTTATGCAGATCGCTATGCAGTATGTACGATGCAGAATGGTAAGCTTTGTATTACACCGAGAGGGCAATTTGCTTACAACCTTCCAATCGCGGAAAATGAATATTTGGTGCTGACGTCAGGAAAAGACAGTTATAATTGGCTGGGTGGAGATATGGTTCTTGCTTTTGATTATTCTGGAGAGGAAGTTTTAAGACTTCCTGGCTATGGAATTACAGGAAATAGCGCATATATTAGCAATGGAATGATAGTGAACGAAAATACACCGCTTGTTTTGTATACTGAATATGAGGACAAAGCTTCAGATGACAGCGATTATGCGAGTGCACAGATGGGAATCTATTCTCTGAAGGATCGAAAGTGGATTGTGGAGCCGGCTAGGCAGAGCGTGACTCTTTTTACTGATTCTGTGTATATGATAGGATCTGATGTCGGCAATTTGTATCGGACAGACGGAACCTGCATAGAGGAAGGGGCAGAGGATGTGACTGTGCAGGGCAACTTTATTATCAGCAGACGTGCCGTGTATGACAAGACAGGACAGCTGCTGATTATGATTCAGGAAAATGAGAATGTTCTGACCGTGCTGTGCGATGAGATTTTAATAAATGAGTATTTTTCAGATGGCAGTCATTATACGAAATGTGTTAATGCGCAAGGAGAGACCATATGGATAGAGCAATCAGGATTGACATGGACTGGTGGGGAAGCTGGCTGGAGAATTTACAACAGTTGGAACGATATGAATGAAAAAGGACTTTTAACAGCTACGCGTGATGACAATACATTAAAAATTGTTTTGTCAGAAGATGAATTTTTTGCTAAAAATCCAGATGCACAAGGAAATGGTCTGCGTCTTCTTACGGTAACAGCAAATAATGAGGGGAGACACGAGTTCTTTTTACAGACAACATCCGCCGAGCATCAGAAAATATATTATTATCGGTGCGATGATGAATTTAATATAATAAATGCGTATCCGCAAAATCAGATTTATATCGGTAACATGTATGACGAAGTGTGTTTATGGTACTGGGGATTAGATGAAAGTGGCAATGGATTTGTAGAAAATCTTATATGGGGAAATAAAATAAAAGTTGATGCAGAGATCATGAATGAGATCCTGCAATGTTCAGATGTACAGGTTATTCAAGAGGGAAATATATTTGGACTGTTGTTTGATCAAAATAAGAAATTTTTATACGGGACAGATAACGATACTCATCTTATCAGTGAGAATGGTGGAATCATGGCACGCATGGTGAGCCAGAGTAATACAGGTGCAGCAGGAGTCGACATACTTTCAATTGCATATGCAGAAAAAGAGTATTCTGAAATTTTGTATTATTTAGCTGATGGCACAATGCTTGATGGTTACGGCACAATTTTATTTATGAATGAACAAATGAAATGTGTTCAGGAAGTAGGTCGTATCGTAATAAGAGACAGCATGGGAAATGTGCGCAAAGAAATTGATATGATACCAGGGTCAAAAGGTCAGAAAGCCGATGCAAGCTTGCTTGCAAGAGGA
>OLRF01002906.1_pt1 | contig 14255 bp, 10 predicted proteins | sample 1672061 | NCBI WGS metagenome assembly OLRF01 (sample SAMEA3136641, study PRJEB25190) | human gut metagenome | reverse complement strand
GTACAAAAAGTACAGCGGCTCTTTTGCGTGTACCCCCTCAGGCTCACTGCGTTCGCCAGCTCCACCCAAAAAGCTCCCCCTTCGGGGGAGCTGGCATCGAGCAAAGTGAGATGCCTGAGAGGGTTCGTGCCCAAACCCCACCCGTGAAAAGGCAATTCTGGAAAATCCGCAGATTTTCCAGAATTGCAAATTAAAAAATATATTTTCCGCTGATTATGCGCAGAGCAATGCGGAGCGCATTCAAAATCGTGCTGCGCCCGGCAGGGGAAGGGCACAAAAAATGCTCCCCCTTGCGGGGGAGCAAATTCGGTACACAACGCCACGCTGTGCCGAAAAGAAAGGAGTGCAAAGTCAGTTTTCCTTTTTGCCCTGACGGTTCAGCACCCAGCCTGCGGCAAACAGCAACACGCCGCTGCAGGCCAGCACCGGCACGGGCCAGTTCAACTGGCCGGTCTGGGGCAGAACAGGCTTATCGGGGGTGGAAGGGGAGACCGGGTTATCCGGATTTTCGGGGCTTACCGGGTTGTCCGGGGTGCCGGGACTTACCGGGTTATCCGGTGTGCCGGGACTTACCGGGTTATCCGGTGTGCCGGGGCTCACCGGCGTATCCGGGTTATCCGGCTGCTCCGGGAGATCGGGGGTGTCCGGTGTGTCGGGCGTATCCGGCACATCCGGGGTGTCGGGGGTGTCCGGCGTTTCCGGGATGGTAGCGCCTACCTTGGGGGTGGCGTCCACATCGTAGATCCAGTTGTCGCCATCGGGCAGCGGGATGGACACAAGGAAGGGCTTGATGGCCTCGTAGCCGTGGGAGGCCTCGGTCTGCACGACCAAGTACAGACCCTGCGGCAGCTTGGTAATGTTGGCATAGCCCTCTTCGTTCACGTCCTGCTGGGCGGCAATGGCGGGCACAGCGGGCAGGTACTTTACCAGCTGGTCTGCCAGCGTGCTGTCGGAAAGATCGCCCAGCACGACACCGCAGCCCGTAAAATCGCCGGTATAGTCAAAGTACAGGTTGCCGTTGGTGCGCTTGACGGAGGCCACCTGATACAGGGTAAGCTCGCCGCCGCGCAGGGGCACATCGTTGTGGGTGTCGTACAGACGGACGTGGAGCGAGCCCAGACGCCCCAGTACAATGTTGGCACTGGTGGCAAACGCCGGCAGGGCGCAGCATACCACAAGGCACATAGCCAGCAGCACAGCCGCCAGACGATGACGCAAATCAATGCTTTTCATGTTCTTCACCTCTCGTTTTCTTGGGTTTGCGTGTAGAAATCAGCATACCGATCAGTAAGATCAGCAGCATGGGCAGCGCCATAATGGGCGCAACAATAATGGGTTCAATTTTAAGCGCTTCGGCGGTAACGCGGAGGTGCTTGTACTGATCCGGGGTCTCCACGCGGCGACCGCGTACCAGCAGGCGGTGGGTGTTGATGCCGTAGGGGGTGCAGGTCATCAGGGTGACGTAGTCCTTGCCTTCGGCGATCTTCAGCTCATCGGTCTCGGTGGGCAGCACGATGGAAATTTTGTCCACCTCGTAGGTGAGCACCCGATCCAGCACGGTGATGGTAAAGGTATCGCCCACTTCCAGCTGGTCGAGGTTGGTAAACAGCTTTGCGCTGGGCAGGCCGCGGTGCGCCGAGATGACCGCGTGGGTGGACGCGCCGCCCACCGGCAGGCTGGTGCCCTCCAAGTGGCCTGCGGCGATCTGCAATACGCCGTCGCTGGTGCCGTGGTAGATGGGCAGCTCCACGCCGATTTTGGAAATGGTGATGTAACCCATAATGCCGGTGCCGGTAATATCCAGCGTGTCGTTGTAGCCGGTAAGCTGATCCGGGCGGTAAAGGGCGTTTTCGTTGGCGGCCACCTGTGCGTTAAAGGCATCGGCGGCGTCAAAGTAGGCGCTGTAATCCGCATCGGTCAGATTGTCCACATCCTCGGCATAGGTGGCCACAGCACGGGACTGATGCAGTTGGTTGACGTAATCGCTGAGGGTGGGGTATAACATCACGGATAGACCCACGAAAAAGACGAGGATCAGGATGATGGTGCTTTTGTTCTTTTTCATGGGCTACTCCCTAATGTTATAAGGATAGGAGCGGGGGCCTTGCAGCCCCTTTGCTCCGGGTTCTTGGGGGAAATGGAGCTTACTTGTTCTCCATGCGCTTCTTGGTGACCAGCAGAACGATGGCCGCAACCATCAGGCCGCTGCCGACCACATAGAACAGGGTAGTGCCGATGCCGCCGGTGGAGGGCAGGGTAATGCCGCCGGCTTTTTTGTTGATGATTTTATTATTCAGGTTGGATTCACCGGACAGATTAACATTGTGTTCGTCGTGCGTTGCAGAAATGACGATTGGAGTATCGGTACAGGCACTGTAACCGTCAGGAGTTTTGGTCTCCTTCAGGTAGTAGGTGCCAGCGTCCAGACCTTTAACGTTGAACGTACCATCATCGGCGGATTTCATTTCAACAGCGGTTTTATCGGTTGCGTTCTTGATGGGGTAGTAGAATTTGCCGTCTTGGTAGAGCTCCACTTCATTCGTACAATCCGCATCGCTGTACAGACGGAAGCCAGCGCCCTCCAGCTTGTTGTTCTCGTTAACTTCATCGCGGTACTTGGTGTTGTTCAGCTGGTAGGTGTACACACGGACTTCGCTTTCGGGAGTGAAGCCCCAGTATGCGCTGTTTCTGGGGTTATTAGAGTACTGGAGCCGTACGCTGTTTTTGTTATCGGTAGAGCCACTTGTAGTATTGACAGCGGCTTTGTCGTTCAGGTGTGCAGTATAGGTGACCGTAATAGTCGCGCCGTTATTCAAATTGAACCTTGAATCTTCAACACAGGTTTTGACATCAGGAATGCCTACCACAAAATAGTTATGACTTTCAAGATCGGTAGTATCAATGGTATACTTCGAAGAATCGCCGGTGATATCATAGGGAATGCCATTGGATTCAATGACTACACTATCGAGTCTGTCATAAGTAATGCCCTTGGACAAGGTATCATTGAACAAAACAGCGTACTCGTCATAGTAATCGTAAGCACGGCCATTGTCTCTGCTTGCGGGCAAGGTAGCAATCAGCTTGAACTGGAACTCTTCGTTGATCGCATGGTCAGCGCTGGAACCAAAACCTGCTTCGTTGGTGCCATCCTGATTGTCATAAACTTCCTTCTCAACATAGGGCTTTACAACCTTATGATTAACTAAAACGACATAGGGTGCTTGGGGAACATTCAGCAGGAAGAAGGAATTGTAGGCATGATAGAAATCGCGAAGGTTAAAGTAGGTAGTATCAACGATCAGATAATAACCTGACTCTGGAATGTTGATGCCACCGGTGTGATCTGTAATGACGGGTTTCGGGTTTGCATTGGCATCCGGGTAGAGATAGTGGCATACAACGCGCGCAAAAGCGATGCTGTAATCATCGGAATTATGCCATTTGCTGATAACCGCAAGAACGTCCTGAGCAGTGAAATTAGTTTTAAACTCACCGCCGATGGTAGGATCTGCCGTCAACTGCGCCAGAAACTCGTCAGGCTTAGTGATGCTGCTGCCCCACCCAACGTTGGAAAGCGTCTCATTGTCCTTACTAATAACACCCTTGAAGATCTGGAAAGCGCTGTAACCGTGGAGTTGGTTGAGGTCCTCCTCAGTCTCCCAAGTGTCGTATGCAAACGCCGGGATCGCCATGGCGCACACCATGGCAACTGCCAGCAGAGCAGCCATGAGTTTCTTCATTGCTTTTTTCATGGAAAAAGCCCCTTTCTTTTCTGCCCCTTGCCGCCCCCTGCGTTTTGCACAGGGGGTAGGGGTGTAGTTTTTGTTCGGTCTATCGCGTAAACTTTGCGCTGGGCGGGCCGCGGTGCGCCGAGATGACCGCGTGGGTGGACGCGCCGCCCACCGGCAGGCTGGTGCCCTCCAAGTGGCCTGCGGCGATCTGCAATACGCCGTCGCTGGTGCCGTGGTAGATGGGCAGCTCCACGCCGATTTTGGAAATGGTGATGTAACCCATAATGCCGGTGCCGGTAATATCCAGCGTGTCGTTGTAGCCGGTAAGCTGATCCGGGCGGTAAAGGGCGTTTTCGTTGGCGGCCACCTGTGCGTTAAAGGCATCGGCGACGTCAAAGTAGGCGCTGTAATCCGCATCGGTCATGTTGTCCACGTCCTGCGCGTAGCTTGCCACCGCGCGGGACTGGCTGCGCTGGTTGACGTAATCGCTGATAGTGGGGTATAACATCACGGATAGACCCACGAAAAAGATGTGGATCAATATAATGGTGCTTTTGTTCTTTTTCGTGGGCTACTCCCTAACGTTATAGTTTCAGGATCAGAGCAGGGGGCCTTGCGGCCCCGCTCTGTGCCGGGGAAAAGGAGAGCTTAGCGGTTCTCCATGCGCTTTTTGGTAATGAGCAGGATGGCTGCTGCAACCATCAGGCCGCCGCCGATGACATAGAACAGGGTGGTGCCGATGCCGCCGGTGCTGGGCAGGGTAGTGCCGGTCTTGTTCTCGACCTTCACAGTAGTACCATCAGCTGCTTCCACAAAAGTAGCACCCTCTGCTGTGCTGGTTTTGTACTCGATCTTTGCAGACGGCGTTCCCGAAGTCGTCCAGCTCTCAGCAGTGATCATAATTTCAATGGGGTTCTCCAGCGGGTTGTAACCCTGCGGGGCTTCGGTTTCCTTCAGGTAGTAAGTACCGTTTGCCAGACCGCTCATGGTGAGCTTGCCGCCTTCAGGAGAGGTGAGAACGGTAGCGTTGTTTTCGCCACTGCTCCAATTCTTGATTTTACCGTTGGCGTCCATCACAGCATATTCGTTTTCGCTCTCAGAGTTGGTGCTTGCTTTACGGTACAGAATGAACTTTGCACCTTCCAGACCTTTTTCTTTATTGCCATCCATGAAGTACTTGAAGATGTTGAAGCTCCAAGTGTAGGTCTTGGTAGGCTCGGCAGTAACTCTACCGCTGTCACCATAGGTCAAAACGGTCTCGTTCTTGTTGCCGTCAGTGCCGACCTTGGCTTTCTCATTCAAGGCAGCAGAGTATGTGACGGTGAAAACATCGTTGGTGTTCACGTGATTGAACTTGATATCAAAGGTATCACCGTCTGCGGGAGAAGTGTTGAGCTCGTAATCAGTGCCTTTTACCAGAATGTCCTCGCCGCGCTTAACGGTAACGCTGCTAGAATCGAAGGTCAGACCTTCGTCCATCTTATCGTGCATGACGTAGTTCTCAGGCTTGCCATCAATAGCATTGATCGTAACATAGAACTTTACAGTATCGCCGACCGTTGCATCATTAGCAGAAGCAGGAGAACCGGCGGCGTGCTCTACCTGCTTGGTGATGGTGGGCTTGCCATTCTTTTCGTTAATGGTTACGTTCGGGTTGGTGGTACCCAGAGAGCACAGGGAGTTTGCAGACAGAGCAGGAGTAGAAACAACCAGATAATAGCCCAGTGGCAGGTTGCTTACAGTGGGGTTAGCAGCAGTTGCAGTGCCGTCAGCAGTCAGATTGTTGTCCTCTGCATACTTACCAGCGGCATTTGCAAGGGCTTGAACTTCGGCACTATTGCTGGTAGCGGTAGAGGTAACAATGCCATTTTTGACAGTGAATACATCAGTGTGTTCATTAACAAAGTCTGCCCAAACATCATTGATGGTGTACTTATAGGCGGTAAAGCCCTCGTTGGCTTCCAGATTCAGGATACGATAAATCTTATAGGTCTGGCCCGCGATGGCACCATTGATGGTAATGCTACCAGTACCGGCAGTAGTACCACCCTCAGCTGCAAACGCCGGGATGGCCATGGCGCAAACCATAGCAACTGCCAGCAGTACAGCCATGAGTTTCTTCATTGCTTTTTTCATGGAAAAAGCCCCTTTCTTTTCTGCCCCTTGCCGCCCCCTGTGTTTTTGTACAGGGGGGGGGTAGGGGTGTAGTTTTGTTCGGACTATCGCGTAAACTTTGCGCTGGGCGGGCGGGGGCTCAGCCCCGGCACGCCAGCAGAGAAGTGCAGTTTAGTCATCTGCCCTCCCTTCGCGTCTGCGCTTGCGGTGGATAAAACTATATGCCAGCGCAGACAGCATCATTGTGCCGCCCACGGCTGTGTACGGGAGTGTACCGGTGCCGCCGGTAGAGGGGAGCTCGTAACCGGAGGAATCCGTCTCGGTGTTGATGATGGTAATAGTACCATGCTGCACACCATCATTGCCAATGTAGCTTACCGTGTAATTTTTGTTGGTGGCAACTTCCTTTACGTAGAAGTACCAGTTTTTATGGGCTTCAGGGATCGGGTAGTTGTAAGTCCAGCTCTTCGCCTTTTCCAGCGTGATGGTGTCAGCCTTTTCAGCGTTGGTGGGATCGCCCTTGGTCGGGGTGCACCAGAGTTCCAGCTGGATGTTATCCGGCAGGCTGCTAGCGTCTTTGGGAATGGCTTTGCCGTCTTTGTCGATCCACTGTTTTACAAAGGTAAGACGGTTGCTTTCGTTGGTCACTTCCAGATCAATGGAAGCGCTACCCTTGTAGACATTGACGTTACCTTGGGCTACGCCGGTGTTAGATTCACCGTAACTGCCGACAGCGGTTTTGTAGGCAACGTCATCCGAGGTGGAATCAGATGTCCAGATGAAGTAATGCGCCCAATCTGTATCCGTGCGGTAGCCATCCGGTGCCTGTTTTTCGGTCAGCTTGTAAAGGTAATTGTGGGGGCGGTACACAGCACCGGTTGCGTCCTCACCTGGCTTTAAACCGGCAGCTTCGGAGAAGGTCAGGTCGATCTTACCGCTCTCGTCAGTTGTTACAGTCTGGACGTCCTCGTACTCACCGCTGCCGATGTTAAACCATTGCAGCTTGAACGTTGCACCGGGCAGCAGCTTTCGGGCATCGCGACTATCAACCTTATACAGATGCAGTCCGGCAGAATCAGCGGTACCTCCGGCGCTTGTAGCCTGCGTCTTTGTGGAAATCTCCTCGAGCGTTTTACCACAAAGCTCGGCGGTGTTTTTCATGCGGTACTCGGTTTTAGAAGTGTTCCTGTAAGCATACTCCAGAACATAGGCATAACCGTTCGGGACGCTGACGGTAAGGATATAATGGTTGCGCTGATTTTTTTGGGTCTCCTTATAGTCCACAGTATATACACCATCGGCGATCTCTGCGCCCTTCTTATCGGGAGCGGTTGGGTCATAGCTGTACAACTTGACCGTAGAGCGTACCAGCGCGGCGGTATTTGATTCGTTGCCATCGGGGTGCATATCGTCTACCAGCTCGATCATCTTGTCGGTGCCAAGCTTCAGCTTGTCGGGGTTGATGACAACAGAGTACCGTACATAGCCGGTAGAATTATCATACTGTCCTTTCTTGCTTATGATCTGGGATTCATGCTTGACCTCAGTTTTGGTGGTAGAGCTATACTCTCCCCATTTTGCAGAGTTGCTGAAATATACGGTCTGCACCTGCTGGGTAGGATCCCAGATGCTATCATCCACTTTTGCAGCAAAACGGATCAGGATGCGGTCAACATACTGCGGTTCGGGAGAATGCAGATACCTGAAATTATCGGTAAGGTTAAATGTTAATTCTTTGCCGTTCTGGCTGACACTAAAGAAGTCAGAGGTTGAAAGATTTCTAGTTGTATGCTCTGTCCAATCCGTACCATTCTTCTTCCATTGTACGTCAGAGCTATATCCACGCCATGCATCACCATGGGTGTACATTTTATTATTGCCATGACGCACTACAACATAGGCAGAGTCTTTAACATAGGTCAGGCCGTCCTGCAGGGTATCGGTGACGGTGGTGGCTGTCCATTTTGTCAGGTCGCCAGGACTCAACTCCAACTGGTAGTAGATATAGGTGCCATCGTGCTTAACACCGTCAAAATCTGTATAGCCGTTGCCTTTTTCTACAGTGACATCGTTGGCGCTATAAGAGCCTTCACTATTCGTACCGCCGGCCGTATTAGAGGACGTTTTAACAAGCCCCATGCTGTTTTATCGGCGGGCACGGTAAAATAGTACGTGGCGGTCTTGCCTTCGCCCTTATTCTGGAATTCAATCTTGTCACCGGGCTTCAGCGCAGTTTTATCATACGATGCCTTGGTAGAGTACTCGGAGATCACGACCTCATCCAGATCGAACGTACCGGTCTTTTCAAACGTCAGCTTGAAAGAGCGAACTGTGTCGTTATCGTTCGGGAAAGTGTACTCATCCTTATCCTTACAATCTTTTTCCGCGTAATAATGGATCGTAAGGTTAAGACCGGCCTTCGACAGGTCGTTGTAGCCGTAGGAATTTTCTCCCACAAACACCAGCAAGTTCTTCTGGATCGCTGTTTCCAGCTCGCTCTTGACGGCATAATGGTCGCCGTTTTCGGGCTTTTTGATGGTATCCTGAATCTCGACCTTGTTTGCGCCTTCATTATCGGGCAGCTGAACTTCCAACTTCCAAGGCAGTGTAAAGAGCCCGGTTGTGGTATCCAGATCGGAAGTGGTCAGGGTGGATTCATTATTACCAGATTTAGTTGTTTTGCTGACGACCTCGCTGCCTTTGTTGTAGCCGGCAGAGCCCGTGCCTTCCCACTTCTTGCCCCCATTGAGTTTGATCGTTGCAGTGTTGCTTACAGTGGGGTTCGTTGCAAAGTCAGCCGGGGCAGTTGTGGTATAGGTTACTGTATACTTGGAATTTGCATTCGGGTCGTTGAAGGGAGAATCAGTCGGGAAGGTGTAGGTGAATTTGTTTTTACCAATTTCAAAATCAGTTTTGTTAACAAGCTTTTTGCCGTCCTTGTCCTTGATGATGAATTTGCCGGTCATTTCAGTTCCGGTAGGCAGGGTATCATTCAATTCAAGCCCGGCCAGCGTGTTGCCGTTGGGGTAAATCTCGATCGTCCAAGTGATTTCTCTTGTTTTTGGGTCATAGCTGCCATATTTTTGCAGCTCGTTTTGGAAACTGATTTCTTTACCGTTGCTCTCGCCATTGGCAAAAGCGGTATTTTTAATATTACCCCAGTCCTGCTTGGTTTTCTTGAACACAAGATCATATTCCAGCGTATAATACTGACCGGCGTTCAGTGCGGGCAGTTCGCCGTCGTTTTTTGTTGTGATCTTGATTGCAGGACGACCGTATTCTTCAAACGGAGTCACTTTGCAATCGTTGTACGGATCAGTGCTACCGTTCTTGTACAGCTTGACATCCTGATACTTGACATCCGAAATATTATTGATCTCGGTGATCTTATCTACCAGATCGATCGTCTCGCCGCTGCCGTTTTTCGTGCTTACGGTAACTTTGTAGTGCACCTTATAGGTACCGTCAGATTGCAGCGTATACTCAGAGCCGCTGGCGTTCTTTACGATCTCTTTTTTAACTTTAACGTCCGTCTGTTTTTTGATCTCAACAGTATGGTTGGTTCCGGGGAATCTGATCTTATTTTCAGTTGAGGTCGATGTTTCGCTTACGCGGCAATCAACGTAAAATGTGCCGCTGGTCTGTCCGCTCAGCGGTTTGTTAAAGGTGAGGGTAGCAAGACCGTTTGTGTCTACGGTAATAGTACCAATGGTTTCGTTTTGACCGTTAGTCAGATATCCGCTTGCAGTGTTTTTAAGCGGAATAAGATAGCTGGGGAGCTTGTAGGTCAGGATGCTTACACCCTGGGCGCTCCCATCGGGAATGTCAAAGCCATAATGCAAGGATACATTGTCATTGACGGTAACAGAAACGCCCTCGGGCAGTGTAGGGGCAGCGGTGGTGGGAGTGCCCTTGACCGTGTAGGTTTGGCCGTTGAGCGTGATCGTAGTGCCGGTGATCCAGTTATCGTTCAACGTGGCCGTGGTGCTTGCAGTCATGGGCTCACCCGCCAGCGTAAGCATACCGGGGGCTTTCAGTGCGCCATCAACGGCAGAGGAGAGCATCTCGTCTGCGTACTGGGCGGCGGCAACATCCACCACGGCCAGTACCTCGGCGCTGGAAAGGGTGACCTCGGCAACCTTGCCGTCCACGTCGCCGGAGATAACGGTCAGGGTGTTCTCGTCCGCCTCGCTCACGATGCCCACGGTCTCCACGGGCTGAGCGTCAGTCACGGTAGTGGTCTGCGGCTCGGCAGCGGGGGAACCCACGCTGGGGATAAGGGTGTCTGCGCCGGATGCAGAGGTGCCGGTGTTGTCCACCGGCTTTGCGGCGGGCTGGTCCGGGTTGGCGGTGTCGGGGAGATCGGGGGTGATCACGCTGTCGGCAGCAGGGGTGTCCTCGGCGGCAGGGGCTGCATCCAACGCAGAAGCGCCGGAAGTTTCAAGCTCTGCGCCGTTCTCACCCTCAGCGTCCATGCTGAACTGGTCGTCCAGACCGTCCGCTGCACCATCGGCGCTGCTGTCCACAGCCACGGTGCGGGTGACGTACTTATTATAAATAACGATGTCGCCCACATTGGCGGCGCTGCCGTCCTCGCCGTCCAGCAGCCAGTCCATGTCGCTCATGGAGCTGCGCAGGGAAAGCACGCTGGCCTCCTGCGGGATGGCGCTCTGGGGGATACCGGCGTACTTCAGGCAGTAGGAGAGGAACATCACGTCCCACTCGCCGTAGGGGTTGCCGTAAGACTGGCCGTAGCGGGAGTAGTAGCGCAGGGTCACGCCGTCCGCGGGGTCGATCTCGAAGTTTTTCTCGCTCTGCTCGTAGCCCAGCTGGGTCTTTGCCACGCTGAGCAGGTCCTCGTCCCAGTTGCCGGTCATCACGGCCTCGGCGTTGGCGGCCTGCCACTCTTCGGGGGTCTCAACGTCGGCGGAGGTGTCGCTCAGGCAGGCTACGGTGTGGTGATGCTCCGGCAGGGGGCAGGTAAGCACTTCCTCGTAGCAGGCGTCAGTGTGGTGGTGGTAGATGGGCTCCACGGTGTCCACCGCCGGCTCCAGTGCCACAGGCTCGGCCACAGCCATAGCCGCCAGCTCGGCGCTCTGGGTGGGCTCCACCACCTGCTCCACAAGCTCGCCCTCTTCCAGTCTACAGGTCAGCTCGTACTCGGTGGTATAGCAGTTTTCATCGTGGGTATGCTCAAATTTCTCGCAGATCAGGGTGCCGTCCTCGGGGTCGAAGCAGTCGTCACCGTGGACGTGCTCTTCCTCCATGCAGGTCAGGGTCTGCACCTCGGTGTAGCAGTCCTCGGTGTGCTCGTGGGGCACAAACTCGATCTGCGGCTCCAGCGACAGCGGCGCGGGCTCAGCCTCAACGGTGGGCTGGCTGGTGGCAGCAGCGGCGGCCACCTCGTCCGCATTTTCAAGCTCGCCTTCCTCGTAACCGCAGGTGAGCACCTTGGTGTAGCAATCTGCGGTGTGGGTGTGCTCCTCCTCGCCGCACTGGTACTGCGCGGTCATGGAAATGCCCACGCCATGCAGCTGCCAGTTGACGAACAGGGTGGTGATCATGGCAAGTGCCAGCACAAATGCGGTGTAGCGCCGCAGGGTGTGCCGGTTCTCACGGAACCGCTCCATGTACGTTTTAAGAATGTCGTTCATAACGCAATACCTCCTCCCGGGGTCAATGGATCAACGAGAAGCTGGACAAGGGCCATATCCGCAGGAAAACCCTGCCCACGATCTGGCTTTTTTCAACGCAGCCTATCACGCTGCTGCGGCTGTCGATGGAGGTGGCACGGTGGTCGCCCAGCACGAAGTAGCGGTTTTCCGGCACCTGATAGGGGAACCGGATGTCGCATTCGCCCACGGTCAGCGCGTCCACATAGGGTTCGTCCAGCGCCACGCCGTTTACCGAGACCACGCCGTTCACGTCCATATCGATCACATCACCGGGCTGCCCGATGATGCGCTTGAGCAGCAGCTTGTTCTGCCAGTAAAACCCGCACAACTCGCCGTTTTCAATGTGGTTGGATTTTACCAGCAGGATAATGTCTTTATCATTCAACGTAGGGTTCATGCTGTCGCCGGAGACCTGAAGCACCGGCAGAAACAGCGTAGCCAGCAGCACGGCTGCTGCGGCCACCACCACCAGAATATAGATCGTACTGCGCAGCACCCGCTGGTAGCGGCTCTGGTACGCAAGACGCTCACGTTCTGCGGCCACTTCCTCGGTGGAAGGGATGGAAGCGAACCGGATATCGCGTTTTTTCATGTTTCCTCCGAAGGCAGACCGTCGGTGCTGTGGTATTGGTCCAGCAGATCGTTGGCCTTGCGGTCAAATGCCTGCCAGCGCTGCTGCACCTCCTGCTCGGCCTGCTCCACCATGGCTTTGCAGTCGGCCTCGGTCTGGGTGCGTTTTTGCGCGGCGGCGGCAGTCATGGCGTCGCATTCCTGCTGCGCCTGCGCTTTCAGGCTGTCGGCGTCTGCCTGTGCCTGCTCCAGAATGCGCTTGGCCTCGCTGCGCGCCTGCGAAAGGGTATTGGCGGCGGTGGCGTTGGTGTCCGCAAGACTGGCCTGCACCGAGTGCAGATAGTCATCGGCGGCGGCCTGCGCGGCGGCGAACACGTTGTTCAGCTCCAGCGCGGCCTGCGCGATGGAACCGGCGCTTTCCAGCCGTAGCTGCCGGTCCTGCAGCTGCGCGGTAAGCGCGGCGTTCTGCGCCTTGAGCTGGTCCTCGCTCTGCTTCAGCGCATAGATGATCTCTATCAGTTCAGCGCGGTGCATCCGCCGCAGTTCACGATCTGCCATTTGTGTACATACTCCCAAATCATAAAGAACGAAAAGGTTTTCGAAGATTACGAAATTACTTAACAAAAATACCTGAAAAAACGCTTGCCGCCACGATTTTTTACGCGGTCTGAAGGGCATTTTATAAACAACCTTATTCTAGCACACCCACTGTAACAGTAATATAACAAATCAGATACAAAATCAAGAGATAAAGCTGAAAAAATATCGCATTTTTTTGCTTTATATATTAAAAATGTCCAAAAAACGGCCACTGACCCCCCAAAAACTTAAAAAGTTGTTCACAATTCTGGAACGTGAAGTGCTGCGCAGTAATGTACTGAATTACAGTGTGTACGAAAAACGGGAGCCGCACTTTTCGAAAAAAGCGCGGCTCCCGGATCTGAACTTTGGGGTGATGCTTTTACTTGCCGAAGCTGCCCAGCAGGCTGTTCAGCGATACAAAGGACTGGTAGATGACGTTAACGTTGTTGATGATGGAGCTTGCACCGGAGAAGATGCGGGCAATGTAGTTGAACACCTTGCCGATGTCCAGGAAGGACTGATAAGCGTTGCTGGCGCCGCCGTCCAGATAGGTCATCTCCTCGGCTTCGATAGCGGAATAGCTGGCGGGCATTTTCATGGTAGAAGTAGTCATGGTAAGATCCCTTTCTTCAATGGTGTCATTGCGTTTACAGCAGTGTTCAGAACATGGTGGCGACCAGCAAGGTGGTAAGCAGGGCACCGGCCACAAGGGCAGGGCCTACATACTTCTGCCACTGGGCGGCAGGCTGGGTGGTGGGCTGCGGCACGGTAGAAGTACCGACCTTGGCAGTCCAGTGGGCGTAGATGGTGGCGTCGGAGGTGAACACGGTGGAGGTGGTCACCTTGCTGCCGCCCACCGGCTCGGTGTACCAGCCGTCAAAGGTGTAGCCCGTCATGGTAGGCTGCTCGGGCGTGCTCTCCAGTTTGCCGGACAGGTTCGTGTAGGTTACCACGGTGGAGCAGATGCCGCCTTGGGCATCCATACCAATGGCGTACACGTTCTCTTCCTTTTTGCTCCCTGAAGTTGTGTCGGCGGCAAATGCAGCCGGCAGTGCGCAGCACAGCAGCGTGAACAGGCAAAGCCCGACCACCAGCGTTTTCAGGAATTTTTTCATGAGATCCCTCGCTTTCCTTCACAAAGATGGAGACACTGCCCCGCCCGGGGACAGCCCGGACATCGGCGTAGTTTCTTCAACTTATTTTTATCACATCCAGTGTACCAGAACCGCAACAAAAAATACAGTCTTTTGAGAAAATAATAAGAAAAATCAGGAAAAAAATAAATTTCACCTTTGCAATATGAATCTTGTGCCCCCTGCGGACTGTGTTTTTTGAAAAACGCATCCCGCAAAACTTGCCTTTCGTAAAAACATGGAAGGATATGGAAAATGCAGGACCTCGGCCGCAAAGCCCAAAAACCGACCCAAACCGCCGCAAGTGCGGCAGACAGCGCACAGAAAAAGCTGCAAAAATGCGGCGCACCTCTTGTGGAACAGCGGAAAATATGCTATACTGTTTTGCATGATGCGCCATCGCCAAGCGGTAAGGCAGGGGACTTTGACTCCCCCATCGTAGGTTC
>OLRF01002896.1_pt1 | contig 14298 bp, 10 predicted proteins | sample 1672061 | NCBI WGS metagenome assembly OLRF01 (sample SAMEA3136641, study PRJEB25190) | human gut metagenome | reverse complement strand
TCGCTACCTCCACCTTGGCAAGGTGGCGCTCTACCAGATGAGCTACGGCCGCATACTCCATGTGGCGTGCCGGGGTTTCGTTCCCGGCGACATTGGTTATTATACCGCACCGCCGCCCCTTTGTCAACCACAAATTTTCAAAAACTCTCACTTTTTGCAAAACCGACCCATCATCGTAAAACAAATTCTGCACACCCGTTCCCGTCCCTTGGGAAAGTTTCAGCTCTCAGGGCCGAGACACAAGCAAAATTCAATTGCATTCCCATATAAAAAAGGTTATAATAAAAAAGTCAAAAAGCTGCATGTTTTTCGCGTCTGCTGCGCCTCGCGGGCGGGCAGACGCATTTTCATGCCGAGATTCTGCCAGAAAAAGGAGCTAACGCAATGTACAAGATCACAGAAAAAGTCGCGCTGAACCCCACCGTGACGAAGATGGTCATTGAAGCCCCGCTCATTGCCAAAAAGGCAAAGCCGGGCCAGTTCATCATTGTGCGCCCGTTTGAGGACAGCGAGCGCATCCCCCTGACCGTGGCCGGTTACGACCGCGAGAAAGGCACCGTGGACATCATCTTCCAGATCGTCGGCGGCACCACCATGGAGCTGAACAGCCTGAACGCGGGCGACAGCGTCCACGATTTCGTCGGCCCGCTGGGCCGCGCCACCGAGACCGAGGGCCTGAAGAAGGTCTGCGTCGTGGGCGGCGGCGTCGGCTGCGCCATTGCGCTGCCCATTGCCCGCGAGCTGCACGAGCAGGGCTGCACCGTCCACAGCGTCATCGGCTTCCGCAATAAAGATCTGCTCATCCTTGAGGACGAGTTCAACGCTTGCAGCGACGAGCTGCGCATCATGACCGACGACGGCAGCTACGGCACCAAGGGCGTCGTCACCGCTGCGCTGGACGAGCTGGTGGCTGCCGGCAACCAGTACGACCTTGTCATCACCATCGGCCCGCTAATCATGATGAAGTTTGTCGTCAAGACCTGCCAGAAGCACGGCCTGAAGAGCATCGTTTCCATGAACCCCATCATGATCGACGGCACCGGCATGTGCGGCGGCTGCCGCCTGACCGTGGGCGGCGAGACCAAGTTTGCCTGCGTGGACGGCCCCGACTTTGACGGCGACCTGGTGGATTTCGACGAGGCCATGGCCCGCGGCACCATGTACCGCCCCTTTGAGGCCAAGGCCCGTGAAAAGGCCTGCAATCTGTTCAAGACTGAGGAGGCAAAGTAAGATGGCTTTCAATATGGACCCGAAAAAGTGCCCCATGCCCACGCAGGACCCCAACGTCCGCAACAAGAACTTTGAGGAAGTGGCACTTGGCTATACCGCTGAAATGGCCGTGAACGAAGCAAAGCGCTGCGTCCACTGCAAAAACAAGCCCTGCCAGACCGGCTGCCCGGTCGGCATCGACATCCCGGAGTTCATCGGCCATGTGGCCGAGGGCGACTTCGAAGCCGCCTATCAGGTCATCAACCGCTCCTCTTCCCTGCCCGCTGTCTGCGGCCGTGTCTGCCCGCAGGAGAGCCAGTGCGAGGGCAAGTGCACCCGCGGCATCAAGAACGAGCCAGTCGGCATCGGCCGTCTGGAGCGCTTCGTGGCCGACTGGCACCGTGAAAACGTCCACACTGCCCCGGTCGTGCCCGAATCCAACGGCCACAAGGTCGCCATCATCGGCGCGGGTCCTGCCGGCCTGACCGCTGCGGGCGATCTGGCAAAGCTGGGCTACAAGGTCACCGTGTACGAGGCGCTGCATGTGGCGGGCGGTGTACTGATGTACGGCATCCCCGAATTCCGTCTGCCCAAGGCCATCGTCCAGCAGGAGATCGACGGCCTGAAGAAGATGGGCGTCGATTTCGAGTGCAACATGGTCATCGGCAAGGTGCTGACCATCGACGAGCTGATGGGCGAGTACGGCTACGAGGCCGTCTTCGTGGGCTCCGGTGCCGGTCTGCCCCGCTTCATGGGCATCCCCGGCGAGAGCCTGAAGGGCGTTTACTCCGCCAACGAGTTCCTGACCCGCTCCAACCTGATGAAGGCTTACCTGCCCACCAGCAAGACCCCCATCCGCACCGGCAAGAAGGTCGCCGTTGTGGGCGGCGGCAATGTGGCCATGGACGCTGCCCGCAGCGCCCTGCGTCTGGGTGCCGAGACCGTCTACATCGTCTACCGCCGCGGCATGGCCGAACTGCCCGCCCGTAAGGAGGAAGTGGAGCACGCCGAGGAAGAGGGCATCATCTTCAAGACCCTGTGCAACCCGGTGGAGATCCTGTCCGATGACGACGGCTTCGTCAAGGCCATCACCTGCGTGGAGATGGAGCTGGGCGAACCCGACGCCTCCGGCCGCCGCCGCCCCATCGAGAAGAAGGGCAGCGAGTTCACTATGGATGTGGACACCGTCATCATGAGCTTGGGCACCAGCCCGAACCCCCTCATCCGCTCCACCACCCCCGGTCTGGAGACCAACAAGCACGGCTGCATCGTCACCGAAGGCGACGAGGGCAAGACCAGCCGCGAGGGCGTTTATGCGGGCGGCGACGCCGTGACCGGTGCCGCTACCGTCATCAAGGCCATGGGTGCCGGTAAGGCAGCCGCGAAGGCCATTGACGAGTACATTCAGAACAAGTAAGTTTCCCGTGTAGAAGAAAGCCGGTGCACCTCAGAGGTGCACCGGTTTTTGTATTTTGCCAAATGTATCCCAGTTGTTGTGCAACCTGCTCAATTTTCCGAGGTGATTTTTGTTGGCTATTTCTGGCGCATTGTGATTGATTTTGACGGAAATATTGCTATAATAAGGACAGAAAGCTTCATAAAGCTTCAAGTTCAATCACAAAACACCAAAGGAGTGACCTTTCCTCATGTTGGCAGAAGAACGCTTCGCCCTCATCCTTGACCTGCTGGCCCGCCAGCGCACTGCCACCGTGCAGGAGCTGTGCGAGGCGCTGAGCGCCAGCGAGTCCACCATCCGGCGCGATCTGAACGAGCTGGACAAACTGGGCAAGCTGAACAAAGTCCACGGCGGAGCCACACTGCCGGACAGCCCCTTCCGCACCGACGAACCCACCATGGCCGCCAAGGAAACGCTGGCCGTGGACCAGAAACAGAGCATCGCACAGGCGGCAGCTTCCCTCATCCAGCCGGAGGACTTCATCTTTTTGGATGCCGGTTCCACCACCCTTGCGGTGGCCCGGCTGCTCAGCGGCCCGGCGCTCAAGGCCAGCTATGTGACCAACGGTGTGGCCCACGCGCGGCTGCTGGCCCAGAAGGGCTGCCGGGTGTTCCTGCCCGGCGGGATGCTGCGGCCCCAGACCGAAGCCATCATCGGGGCGACGGCGCTCAGCGCCATCCAGCAGTACAACTTCACCAAAGCGTTCATGGGGGCCAACGGCGTGGCGCTGGAGGCCGGGTTCACCACCCCGGACCCGGAGGAAGCCGCCGTCAAGGCTGCTGCCGTCCGCCGGGCGCGGGAGGCATGGTTCCTTGTGGACGATTCCAAGTTCGCGCAGGTCTACCCCGCCGTCATCACCGACCTGCACAGCGGAGCCATCCTGACCAACCGCTGCCCCAACCCCAAATACCGAGAATTTACTTTGATAAAGGAGACGGAATTATGATCTACACTGTAACCTTCAACCCTGCCATTGATTATGTCGTCCGTCTGGACAAGGCGCTGGAAGTCGGCGAGGTGAACCGCGCCGTCGGCGAAGACTGCGTGCTGGGCGGCAAAGGCATCAATGTGTCCGGTGTGCTCCGGGAGCTGAGCTGCGAGAGCGTGGCGCTGGGCTTTGTGGCGGGCGAGACCGGCGCGTGGCTGGAACGCGGGCTGGCCGCGCAGGGGCTGTGCACCGACTTCATCCACCTCGACCACGGCATGACCCGCATCAACGTGAAGATCAAGGCCAGTGAAGAGACCGAGCTGAACGGCGCGGGCCCCGCCATCCCGGCGTCGGCCTTGCAGCAGCTGGAAGAAAAGCTCGATGCGCTGACCGAAAACGATGTGCTCATCCTCGCAGGCAGCATCCCGTCCAGTATGCCGCAGGACACCTACGAGCGGCTGCTGGCCCGGCTGGACGGCAAGGGCGTGCGCTGCGTTGTGGACGCCACCCGCGCCCTGCTGGCCAACGTCCTGCCCTTCCATCCCTTCCTCATCAAGCCCAACAATCACGAACTGGGCGAACTGGTGGGCAGGGAACTGACCGGCGACGCCGAGATCACCGCCGCAGCCCGCACCTTGCAGGAGAAGGGTGCCCGGAACGTTCTGGTCAGCATGGCGGGCGACGGAGCCCTGCTGGTGGACGAAGCGGGCGGCGTGCACCGCATCGGCTGCCCCAAGGGCAAGGTCGTGAACAGCGTGGGCGCGGGCGACAGCATGGTGGCCGGGTTCGTGGCCGGGTATCTCAAGACCGGCCGCTACGACGACGCCCTGCGGCTCGGCACCGCCTGCGGCAGCGCCACGGCCTTCAGCCTTGGGCTTGCCAAACGGAGTGAGATCGAAGCACTGCTTGCAGCGCTTTAAGATCAGGAGAAAAGTGGAAAAGCTCCGCACCGCCAAGACGCCGAAGGAATTCCTCGACTGCATCGACCAGCAGGAGCAGGACCAGCCCCAGAGCTGAATTTCTCCCAACCATAGGAAAAGCCACCCGTTCGGGTGGCTTTTCTTCGTTGTATCACGCTTTCGGCCCACAGACATGTTTCTCTTCCAATTCCAACCCAAGGTCGCCCTCGATCTCCACAAAGCATTCCAGCAGGATGGGGTTGAAGGCACCGCACTCGCCGTTCAGGATCATGTCCACAGCCTTCCGGTGGGGGTACGCCTTTTTGTAGCAGCGCTCACTGGTCAGCGCGTCGTAGACGTCCGCCAGCGCAACGACCTGCGCTTCGATGGGGATCTCGTCCCCTTTCAGCCCGTCCGGGTAGCCGCAGCCGTCCCACCGCTCGTGGTGCCAGCGGGCAATGCTGTAAGCCGTCTGGAGCAGAGGCTCGGTGCTGAAGTTCTCCAGCTTGCTCAGCATCTCCGCGCCGATGGTGGTGTGGGTCTTGATGACCTCGAACTCCTCGTTGGTCAGGCGGCCGGGTTTGTTCAGGATCTTCTCGTCGATGGCGATCTTGCCGATGTCGTGCAGGGCTGCAGCCAGCGGGATATTATCCTGCATTTCGGAGGTGATGTGGTAGCGGTTGGGCCGTTCCAGCAGCTTTTCCAGCACCCGTTCGGTCAGGCGCTGGATGTGCTGGACATGCAGCCCGCTCTCGCCGTTGCGGAACTCGACCATCTGGCTCAGAACGCCCACCAGCATGGTGGTGTTCTTCTCCCGCTCACGGATCTGCTCCGACAGCAAAGTGCTCAGCCGCCGCTGTTTTGCGTACAATTTAATGGTATTGAACACCCGGCGGTAGACCACGCGGGAGTCGAACGGGCGGGAGACGTAATCCGAAACGCCCATTTCGTAGGCACGGCGGACGGAGGCTTCGCTGTCCTCGCTGGAGATCATGATAACGGGCAGATCCTCAATGGTGTGGTTGCGGTTCATGAAGTCCAGCACCTCGAAGCCGTCCATCTTGGGCATCACGAGATCCAGCAGCACCAAGGCGATATCCCCCATGTGCTGATGCAGCTTTTCAAGGCACTCCTCGCCGTCGGCAGCTTCCAGAATGCGGTAGTCCCCCCGCAGGATCTCCGAAAGGATGGCGCGGTTCATCTCGGAATCGTCCACGATGAGCACCTGCTGCTTTTGTTCCCGCTTGGAGTTTGCTTCATCGGGCAGGTCCTCCGCACCGGCCATCACGACGCTGTTCTTGCGGAGCTTGGCCTGATACATCAGCCGGTCGGCCTGACGCACCACGGCATCCATGGAGCCGCCGGGCATCTGGACGATGCCGCCTATGCTGGCCGAAAGCCGCATGTGGCTATAGCCGGGCACGATGGCATCGTGGATCTTTTCGCAGATCTGCTCCAGCTTGACTTTGAAGTAATCCTCCGGGATGCCGGGCAGCACCAGCAGAAATTCGTCGCCGCCGAAGCGCACCAGTGCATCGGTCTGGCGGATGCAGCTCCGCACGATGTTGACGGCGGTCTTCAGCGCCATATCACCGGCGTGGTGGCCGTAGGTATCGTTGTAAACCTTGAAGTCGTCCAGATCCATCAGCGCCACGCCGGTGGGGCCCTTCAGCCCCCGGACGATCTCCTCATAGTAGCGGCGATTGTACACATCGGTCAGGGCATCGTGGTAAAGCTTGGTGTTGTAGCCGGAGATCGCGCTGAACAGGGCCTCGGTGTCGTCCGGGTCAATGATGGTATCGCTGTGCATCCGCTGCAGCAGTTCCAGCACGAAGGGATCCCCGTCCACTTCCAGATATCTGGCCGTCACCTGTACGATATCCGGTGCAAAGTATTCCAGTTTTACACGCTGATCGTGGTTCTCATAGGCGCTTTTCACGGCACAGTGGCGGCAGCGGCGGCTCTTGTGGCGGCAGGCATAGCACAGATCTTCGCCGTTGGGGTCGGAGCGCGCTCCCTCCTCGATCCGTGCAATGGCGTCCCTGTCCAGCAGCCGCACATCGGTGTACAATTGCTGTAAGTCGCGGAGCATTGCCTGAACTTCCTGCATCGTCTTCATCTTTGCCGCTCCCCATGCCTTTCTATGCTGCTTTGCCAAAACGCAAAGCAAATCTCTGGTATTTTTATGATATATACTCATTATAAACGGTTTTCCGGCAAATGGAAGGGCTTTCTTGAAACTTTTCCGCAAAAGGGAGGATTTCGTTGGGTTTTTCGGAAAAAAGGCCAATTTTTTCGGTGCAAACAGTAGCCCCGCAGAGGAAAAGGTGCTATAATGATTTATATATCACCGTTGACGATACAGGGGGATTTTTGTACATGACGCTCGAAGAATGCTACACCGCCATGGGCGCGAATTATCAGGATGTGCTCAAGCGGTTCTATAAGTCGGATATGATCCGCCGCTTTGTCAAAATGTTTTTGCAGGACGACAGTTTCCGTCTGCTGACCGACGCCATGGCCAAGCAGGACGTGAAAGAGGCGTTCCGTGCCGCGCACACCCTGAAGGGCGTCTGCCTCAACCTCGGCTTCGACAACCTCAGCTCCCCGGCGGTAGCCCTGACGGAGATCCTCCGCGCAGGAACCTTTGAGGGCGCTGCGGAGCAGTATGCCATCGTGAAAACCGAATACGACCGCACCATCAAGGCCATCAAGGCCCTTGATTAAGGTGCGCATTCTGAGCCGCGGGGTCACCGGGGCTCTTTTTTACGGGGTCCGGGCCGGAGATGCCCGCCCCGCGCAGGGGAAGGAAACCGTATGAAACTTCACTTTCGTTCTTTGGTCAGCATCGCACTGAGTGCTGCGCTCTTGCTGGGCTGTGTGGGTTGCGGCGGCGCCCCCAAGGCAGCCACCACCATCACCGTCTGGACCTACTACAGCGGCGACCAGCTCACCAGCTTCAATGAGCTGGTGGACGAATTCAATTCCACCGTCGGGCAGGAAAAGCACATCGTGGTCAAAAGCTCCAGCCAAGGCAGCGTGACCGATCTTGAGACCAATGTGCTGGCCGCTGCCAAGGGCGAAGTGGGCGCTGCCGCCCTGCCCAACATCTACTCCGGCTATGCGGATATGGCCTACGACCTCGACCAGCTCGGCGAGGTCGTGGATCTGGCCCCCTACCTGACGGATAAGGAAAAGGCCGCCTATGTGGACGGCTTTTTAAAAGAGGGCGACCTGATGAACAACGGCGAGCTGAAGGTCTTCCCCGTGGCGAAATCCACCGAGCTGTTCTACCTGAACGCGACCGACTGGGCTCCCTTCGCCGCCGCCACCGGCGTGACCTATGACGACCTTGCCACCGTGGAGGGCGTGACCGAAGCAGCCCACAAATATTACGACTGGACCGACGCCCAGACCGACACCCCCAACGACGGCAAGGCTTTCTTCGGCCGCGACGCGCTGGCGAACTACCTGTTCTGCGGCGCGCAGGAGCTGGGCGTGACCATCTTTGATGCCGAGAACGGCGTCATGACCCTGAACCTTGACAAAGACGTGATGCGCAAGCTGTGGGACAACTACTATGTTCCCTTCCTCAAGGGCTGGTTCGGGGCCAGCGGCCGCTTCCGCAGCGATGACGTGAAGACCGGCAACCTGCTTTCCTACGTAGGTTCCTCGTCCAGTTCCACCTTCTTCCCCAAGCAGGTGCTGACCAGTGACACCGAGAGCCACGACATTGAGATGGCGGTCCTGCCCTGCCCCAGCTTCTCTGGCTGCGCCCCCGTTGCCGCCCAGCAGGGTGCCGGCATGATCGTGACCAAGGGCACTGATGCCCAGATCGAAGCCAGCGTGGAATTTTTGAAGTGGTTCACCCAGCCGGAAAATAACATCGCCTTCTCGGTCAACTCCGGTTACCTGCCCGTGACCCACGCCGCCGCCAGTCTCGACACCATCCGGTCCAGCGGGCTGGAGCTGTCCGACTCCATCACCACGGTGCTGGATCTCTCACTGAATGCCGTAGAGAACGACGGCTTGTACACCACCCACGCCTTCCCGAAGGGTTCCACGGCCCGCAATCAATTGCAGTCCGCCATGGAGGACGCCGCCGAAGCCGACCGCGCCACGGTCGAGGAGCGGATCGCCGCCGGGCAGGCCCCCGAAGATGCCGAGGCCGAATTCTTGACCGACGACTATTTTGACCAGTGGTACGAGACCACCCGCACCACGCTGGAAGCCTTTGCGGGCTGAACGGACCATTTGATTTGAAAGGAGCACCCGCCCTATGGGGATCTCATCCCAGCGCACCCCGCCGAAGAAACGCCGCGAGCGTTCCATCTTCGGCTCCATCTTCAACGCCCTGATGCTGGTGGTGCTCGTCGAAGTTCTGCTGCTGGTCGCATCCATCTACCTCATGCAGGTGGGGCCGCAGTTGAACCAGAACGCCGAGGATATCCTTGCCATGCAGGTAGAGACCCGCAGCGGCTACATCCAGTCCCAGTTGAACGATGCGCAGGAGCTTTCTTCACTGACCAGCCGGGTCAACACCCTGACGCAGGAACTGCTGGACAGTGGTGCCATCGACCTTGCCACGCTGGACAGCAGCAGCGACGCGGCTTACCCTCTGCTGGCGGCCGTCACCCCCAAGCTGATCTCTACCCTGCGCTCCAAGTCGGTGACGGGCATCTACCTCATCCTGAACACCCACGACCTGAACGAGCGGGCCAGCGGCGACCGGCTGCCCTCTGTCTACCTGCGGGATCTTGACCCCGACTCTCCGCCGCCGGAAAACAACTCGGACCTGATGTTCGAGCGGGCCCCCGCCAGACTGGTGCAGACCCAAAACATCGCCACGGATAAGGCGTGGAAGCCCGCCATCACCTACCGCTCCCTCGGCACAGGGGGGCTGCTCTACCCGGCGTTCCAGACCGCCTATGACGCGGAAACCAAGCTGGATGCCACTGCCTACGGCCACTGGACCACCAGCCTCTACGTCGTCAACGGCGATGACCGTCAGGCCATCGCTTACAGCCTCCCCCTCATCCTGCCGGATGGCACCGTTTACGGCGTGGTGGGCGTAGAGCTTCTGACCAGCTATCTGACCGAAAAAATGCCCTACAACGAGCTGCACACATCCAATTCCGGCAGTTACGCCCTGTGCTATTCGGACACCACCCTCCATGCAGACACCCTCACGCTCACGGCGTTTCCGGTGATGAACAGCGGCGGGCTGGATCTCCGCACCGGCCTCGAGCTGACGCGGAGAGATGCAGACTGCTTCCGCTTTTCCAAGAACAACATCTCTTACATCGCTTCCCTCGTTCCGCTGGAGGTTTACAGCCGAAACGCCCCCTTCTACGGGGAACACTGGTGTCTGGTGGGCATCGTGCCCTCCTCCGCCCTCTTCGCCTTTGCCCAGCGGGTGCAGCAGCTGCTGTTTTTGACCGTGCTGCTCACCCTCATCGCGGGCTTTGGGGCCAGTTGGCTGGTCAGTGAGCGGATGTCCAAGCCCGTGGCCCAGCTCTCGGAGGAAGTGGCCAAGGCGCAAAACGCGGCGGCACTGCCCCAGCTTTCCACCACCGGCATCGCCGAGGTGGACCAGTTTGCTTCCGCCATCAGCCAGCTTTCTTCGGATATGCTGGCCTCCTCCACCCGCTTTCTGCGGATCATGGAGATGGCCAGTGTGGAGCTGGCGGGCTATGAGCTGCGCAGCGACAGCGTTTATGTCACCGACAACTTCTTCCGGATGCTCGGCGTCCAAAGGCCTGACCCCCTGACCCCCTCTTCCTTCCGCGCCGCCCTCTCAGCGGTGGCCCACAGCAGCCTGTACCGCACCACTCCCATCGGCAGTTCCATTTTCACCATTGCCCAGCCGGACGGCAATGTGCAGTACATCGTCCTCCGCGTCACCCGCATTGTGGCACAGACGCCCTCGGAGGTGGGTCTGCTGGAGGATGTCACCTCCGCCATTCTGGAGCAGCAGCGCATCGAGCGTGAGCGCGATTACGACAGCCTGACCGGCCTGTACAGCCGTCAGGCCGCGCCGATCTCTTCGCCCATCCCGACCGGCTGCGCTGCGCTGCCCTGCTGATGATGGACCTCGACAACCTCAAGCACATCAACGACACCTACGGCCACGACTGGGGCGACCAGTACATCCGCCAGACCGGTCAGTGCTTCGCCGCCAACACCCCCAAGGGCACCGTCTGCTCCCGCCTGTCCGGCGACGAGTTCCTGCTGCTGTTCTACGGGTACGACTCGCAGGACGCCATCCGCAAAGAGTTGAGCACCCTGAACGGGGCCCTGCGGGCCAGTTGTTCCACCCTGCCCAACGGCAAGACGCTGAACATCAGCATTTCCGGCGGTGTGGCGTGGTTCCCGGAGGACGGCACCGACCTCAAGACCTTGAAGAAGTATGCCGACTTTGCGATGTATCAGGTCAAGCAGTCCCACAAGGGCCACACCGGCGACTTCGACATCGGCGTGTACCACCGGGAGGAGTACGCCGCCCAGACCCAGCGCGAGTTCGAACAGCTGCTGCGGGAGGAACTGGTGACCTACTATTTCCAGCCCATCTTCTCAGCCCACAGCGGGCGGGTCGCCGCCTACGAGGCGCTGATGCGGGTGAACATGCCCACCATCACCTCCCCCTCGCAGGTCATGACGCTGGCCCACGAGCTGGACCGGCTGTACGACATCGAGCGAATCACCCTGTTCAAATCCGGCGAGACCTACGAGCAATTGCAGCAGAAGGGTCTGCTCCAGAATGGGGCCTTCCTCTTCGTCAACTCCATCGCCAATGTCAGCCTGACCCCCGCAGATGTGGCCAAGTATCAGCGCCGTTTCCCCGAACTGCTCAAGTATCTGGTGGTGGAGATCACCGAACAAGAGGATCTGGACCGCGATTCTCTGGAACGGAAGCGGAACGTGCCGGGCTTCTCCGGCTCCTTCGCGCTGGATGATTACGGCAGCGGCTACAGCAACGAGCTGAACCTTCTGGCGCTGGCTCCCCGGTACATCAAGATCGACATTTCCATCGTCCGCGGCATCGACACCGACCGCGACAAACAGCAGATCGTTTCCAATATCGTAGACTATGCCCACGCCCGCAGTATGCAGCTGATTGCGGAGGGCATTGAGAACGACGCTGAACTGCGCAAGGTCATCGACCTCGGCGTGGACCTGCTGCAGGGCTTCTACCTCAGCCGCCCCGCTGCAGTGCCTGCCCCCCTCGCGCAGCCCGCACTGGATACCATCCGCAGGATCCACACCCGGAATTCCAGTGCCGGGTGATCGGCAGCAGCTTCCTCAGTGCTTCCCCAGCTGCCAGAACGCAACGGCGCTGGCGGCGGCAACATTCAGCGAATCGACGCCGTGGGACATGGGGATCTTGACCGTGTAATCACAGGCGGCAATGGTGGAGTGGGCCAATCCGTCGCCTTCGGTGCCCAGCACGATGGCAAGCTTCGGCTCGGCGGCAAGAGCCTCGTCGTCGATGCTCACCGAGCGGTCGCTCAGGGCCATGGCCGCGGTCTTAAAGCCGAGGGCATGGAGCTGCGCCAGCCCCTTTTCGGGCCAGTCGGCGGGCGTTTCGCCAAGCTGCGCCCACGGCACCTGAAACACCGTGCCCATGCTCACCCGCACCGCGCGACGGCAGAGCGGGTCACAGCAGGAGGGGTTGATGAGGACGGCGTCCATGTTCAGCGCCGCCGCACTGCGGAAGATCGCCCCCACGTTGGTGGAATCCACAATGCCTTCCAGCACCGCCACCCGCTTAGCGTCCCGGCAAAGCTCCTCCACGCTGCGGGGAGCCGGGCGGCGGAAGGCGCAGAGCACGCCCCGCGTCAGCTCAAAGCCGGTCAGCGCGGCCAGCAGCTCCCGGTCTGCGGTGTAGACCGGCACATCCCCGCAGCGGGTCAGGATCTCCGCCGCCGGGCCGGTGATCTGTTTGCGCTCCATGAGCAGCGAAACGGGCCGGTATCCGGCATCCAGCGCACGGGAGATCACCTTTGGGCTCTCGGCGATGAAGATGCCTTTTTCCGGTTCCAGCCGGTTCCGGAGCTGGTTCTGCGTCAGGCGGGCGTAGGGGTCCAGCTCCGGCGCGTGAAAATCGGTGATCTCGACGATGTTCGGCATAAAAATTTCTCCTTCGGTTCCTTGATGGCTCCTATTGTAGCACAACCGGCGCTCCATTGCAAAAGCATGGCCGCCATGTGGGATTTACATGGTCGTTCTTGCCAAAAATCACGCTCAGATTTTGACAAATCCGACAAATTGCGCTATCATAGACTGGAACTTATGAAGAGGGGGAAATTTTCGTGTCCATCAGCAAAAAACTGTCCCACAACGGGCAGATGTCCGAAGCGTTCTGCACCGCGATCTTCCTGTCGCTTTCCGGCGGATTGCAGGATGTTTACACCTATTTGTATCGTGGCAAAGTTTTCGCCAACGCTCAGACCGGCAACATCGTGCTGTGCGGCGTGAAGCTGGTCGAAGGCGACTGGGGGGCCGTGTTGCACTATCTGGTGCCGCTCTGCTTCTTCGCGCTGGGCGTTTTTGCGGCGGAACTGCTGCGCCAGAAATTCCGGCAGATGCAGCGGCTCCACTGGCGGCAGTTGGTGGTGCTGTGCGAAATTTTGATGCTCTTCGTGGTGGGCTTCTTCCCGCAGGAATGGAATCTGGTGGCCAACGCCCTCGTCTCCTTCGCCTGTGCGATGCAGGTACAGGCCTTCCGTAAGGTGAACGGCTACGCCTTTGCCAGCACCATGTGCATCGGCAACCTGCGCAGCGGCATGGACTCTCTGTGCAGTTGGCTCGTGGCGGGCAACCGCGCCGCCAAGGACAAGGCGCTCCACTACTTCGCCATCATCTTCCTGTTCGCGCTGGGCGCAGCCCTCGGCAGCGTGGCGCTGAATTTCTGCGGGGCCAAGGCCATCTGGTTCTCCTGCCTTCTGCTGACCGTCAGCTTCTGCCTGATGTTCCTGAAAGAAGATGTGGAAGAGCTCAAAGAGGATCTTGAAAAGTTGGAAGCAAAGCATTGACCGCTCCATCTCCCCACCGGGCTGCATCCAGCCTCATACTGCCTATTCCGCACGGTGCGGGCTGATTTTCCGTTTTTGGCACTGATTTTTCATTGCGCTGCTCGGCTTGATATGGTATACTGACTCTATGTGTTGAAACTTCCGGCGGCGGCCCACGGTGTAACAGCCGCCGCCGGGTTTGTTACAAAGAATAGGAGCAACGAATGAAAAAAGGATTTGACAACGACAAATACCTTCAGATGCAGTCGGAGCACATCCGGGAGCGGATCGCGCAGTTCGACAACAAGCTGTATCTGGAATTCGGCGGCAAGCTGTTCGATGACTACCACGCCTCCCGCGTGCTGCCCGGCTTCCAGCCGGACTCCAAGCTGCAGATGCTGCTGCAGCTCAAGGAGCAGGCCGAGATCGTCATCGTCATCAGCGCCGAGGACATCGTAAGCAACAAGGTGCGCGGCGATTACGGCATCACCTACGACCTCGACGTGCTGCGCCTCATCGACGCGTTTCAGGAGCGGGGCCTGTTCGTGGGCAGCGTGTGCGTGACCATGTACACCGCCGCCCCCGAAGTGGAGGCTTTTGAAAAGCGGCTGAACAGCCTTGGCATCCGCACCTTCCGCCACTACAAGATCCCCGGCTACCCCAACGACGTGGCCCGCATCGTCAGCGACGAGGGCTACGGCCGGAACGACTACATCGAGACCCAGCGCCCGCTGGTGGTCATCACGGCCCCCGGCCCCGGCAGCGGCAAGATGGCCACCTGCCTGTCCCAGC
>OLRF01002881.1_pt1 | contig 14371 bp, 8 predicted proteins | sample 1672061 | NCBI WGS metagenome assembly OLRF01 (sample SAMEA3136641, study PRJEB25190) | human gut metagenome | reverse complement strand
ACACGCGCTCGGGCAGCGCACCCGTCAGGCCGGCGGTCTGGATTATGTTGAGATTATGGAAGAACAGATAGAGCTGGCGCTGGATGCTCTCCGCACATACAAACCCGTGACATTCAGTTATGAGAACGGCACGGAACTCACCGTGGACTTTCACCTCCCAGGAGATATGCGCGCTCAATACGAGCAGCGGCTCTACGATACTCTCATGGCGAACGAATCCTACGTCAATGCCGTGATGAACTCCGATGCAGAAAACGCGACGCTGACCGGCGAGCGTGTGCTCCGCGAGTTTGTAGCGGACTCGGAGGACAGGGACTTCCAGCGCACCTACTATGACAACCCACGCCTGCGCGAGGCGCTCAACCGCGTGGCTCTGGATGCCGCATACCACGACCTGAGCGAGCCGCCTTCCGAGGACGAGCCAGTTATAAGGCCGCGCGACCCGATGGCTCCCGCATACAACGTCGGAGACTTCGTGTGGATTGAACGTCGCCAGTTTGAAATAACAGATATCTTGGGCGACCATGTAGAGCTGCTGCAAAGTGGTCTGGACATCCCCATATACCGTTCTGAGAGCAAGGAATACTTCGAGCTATATCTCAAGCAGGACACGCGCAACAGACAGATTACAGATTTTCTGACCGCTGACCTTGATGACGAGAGCGGTCAGCTTGTAAATAGGCTGCTGACCGATGAGGACAGGGCGCAGATAGCACACTGGCTGCGCGATGGCGAGGGCAATACGCAGATTAGCGAGCGCCTTGAAGCGTTGCTTTCCGTGCGCGAAGGCGTAGAGCCTGACGGGTTGCACTACAGCATGCCCGACGATGACGGGAACATCGTTGTTGCCGGCTTCATGCCGTGGGAACAACTCGCGGGCGCTGTTCGAGGGATGTATAAAAGGGATATGGCGCGGGGCATTGAGAATGAAGCCGGTGCGCCGGATATTACTTACCTTGACCTCAAGGAGACGCCTGCTGAGGACGAACCAGAGTTTGACGACACCCCGGTCAACATCCAGCCGCGCGAACCGATGGCGTCGGCCTACGGCGTCGGCGACTTCGTCTGGCTGGACGGGCGCGAGTACCAGATAACCGACCTCCAGCGCCAACACGTCGAGCTGCTGTCGCCCGGGCTGCCCATACCTGTTTACCGCAGCGAGAGCCGCGCGGACTTCGAGCGCGGGCTGCTCGCAGACGAGCGCAACAGGTACATCACGGATTACCTCACTACCGAGACAGACAACGACGCGCGTGAGCAGCTTACGAAAACCGTCGCCTACTATGACGCCGAAAAAACACACCTGCCCTACGATGTTGTTTTCCAGACCATAGGCTCCGCGCCTGAACCTGAACCAGAACCGCCTGCGCCGAACACGCCGAACAACTTCCGCATCACGGACGACCACCTCGGCGAGGGCGGGGCGAAGGCACGGTTTCGGGCCAATATGGACGCTATTTACCTCTTGAAACAGCTTGAATCCGAGGGGCGTGTGGCTACAACTGACGAACAGGCGGTTTTATCCCGTTACACCGGCTGGGGCGCTATACCTGACGCCTTTGACGAAAACAAGGGCGATTGGGCAAAGGAATACTCAGAGCTGAAAGCCGCGCTCACGCCCGAGGAATACGAGGCCGTGCGCAGTTCCACGCTCAACGCGCACTACACCTCGCCGACAGTTATTCGCGCCATCTATGATGCGCTCGTCAATTTGGGCTTTGAAGGTGGGCGCATACTCGAGCCGTCCTGCGGCGTGGGCAATTTCTTTGGCCTCCTGCCAGATAGCATGGCTGACAGTCAACTCTACGGTGTAGAGCTGGACAGCATCACCGGGCGCATTGCGCAGCAGCTTTACCCCGACGCAAACATAGAGATAACCGGCTTTGAGAACACGAAATTCGCCGACGGGTTCTTTGACGTTGCAATCGGCAACGTGCCGTTCGGAAATTATCAGGTGTTTGACCCAGAGTACAACCGCCTCGGCTTCAGCATCCACAACTACTTCGCCGCCAAGATGCTCGAACAGGTGCGTCCTGGCGGCATTGTCGCGTTTGTAACCTCGCGCTACACGATGGACGCGAAAGACGAGGGTGCCAGGCGGTATCTCGCTGAGCGTGGCGAGCTGCTGGGCGCAATCAGGCTGCCAAACAACGCTTTCCGCGCCAATGCGGGAACCGACGTCGTGACGGACATCATCTTCCTCCAACGCCGCGAGATGCCTTTGACTGAGCTTCCAGAGTGGGTGCACGTTGGTGAGAATGAGGACGGTTTCAAGGTCAATCAATACTTCCTCGACCACCCGGAGATGGTGCTCGGCACTCCCACCGCCGAAAGCACGCAGTACGGGCGTCAGGACTACACCGTAGCGCCCATCGAGGGCGCGGACTTGGCCGAGCAGCTGCATAAGGCCATCCAGCACATCCACGGTGAGTACACGGAGCGTGAGATAGAGCAGACCGAAGTCCAGGACATCATACCCGCAGACCCGGATGTGCGAAATTACAGCTACGCCCTCGTGGACGGAAACGTATATTTCCGCGAGGGCGGCATCATGGTCAGGCAGGACGTGAGCGCCGGCACGGCCGAGCGCATCAAGAGCCTGATGGAGCTGCGGGACTGCACTCGGCGGCTCATAGAGCTGCAAACCATAGACGCGGGCGACGGTGTTATTGCCGCCGAGCAGCGGCGTCTGAACGAGCTGTACGACGCTTTCACCGCCAAGCATGGCCTCATTTCTAGCCGCGAGAACAAACGGGCGTTTGAGGACGATTCGAGCTACTACCTCTTGTGCTCGCTGGAGATTCTTGACGACGACGGCAGGCTGGAGAGGAAGTCAGATATGTTCACCAAGCGCACTATCCAGCCGCACCGACCGATCGAGCACACGGAGACAGAGGTTGAATCGCTGGCGGTTTCAATGAATGAAAAGGCTCGCGTGGAATTGCCATATATGGCGAAACTTTGCGGCAAAAGTGAGGACGAAGTAGCCGCCGAACTGCAGGGCGTTATCTTCCGCGTACCAGGCACAGACCACTATATTACAGCGGATGAATACCTCTCGGGCAACGTGCGCGAGAAATTGCGTGAAGCCGAAGCCGCCGCCGAGAGCGACCAATCGTACAGCGTCAACGTCGATGCCCTCCGCGCCGCACAGCCTCACGACCTGACCGCCAGCGAGATTGACGTGCGTCTTGGTGCTACGTGGATTGAGCCGAGGTACATTCGGCAGTTCATAGATGAGACGTTTAAGCCCTCGTTTTGGGCCTCGCAGAGTATTAAGGTGCACTATTCGCCCGTCACCGGCGAGTGGCGCGTCGAGGGTAAAAGTGCCACGGGTGCGAACGACGTCAACGCCTATAACACCTATGGCACGCAGCGCATGAACGCGTATAAGATACTCGAAAACACGCTGAACCTTCGAGACGTGCGCGTTTATGACAAGGTCGTAGACGTTGACGGCACGGAGCGCCGCGTTCTCAATTCCAAGGAGACTACCCTTGCCCAGCAGAAGCAGCAGGTCATAAAGGACGCCTTCAAGGACTGGCTGTGGAAAGACCAGCAGCGACGTGAAACGCTGGTGGCCAAGTACAATGAGCTTTTCAACAGCATAAAGCCGCGCGAGTACGACGGCTCGCACCTCACATTCCCAGGCACAAACCCGGAGATTGAGCTGCGCCAACACCAGCGTGACGCGATTGCGCGCATCCTCTACGGCGGCAACACCCTGCTCGCGCACGAGGTTGGTGCGGGCAAGACCTTCACAATGGCTGCTGCCGCTATGGAGGCCAAGCGCCTTGGACTGTGCATCAAATCCATGTTTGTCGTGCCGAACCATTTGACCGAGCAGTGGGCAAGTGAGTTTCTGCGGCTCTATCCCTCTGCGAATATCCTCGTTACTACCAAAAAAGACTTCGAGAAAGCCAACCGGCAGAAATTCTGCGCCCGCATAGCCACCGGCAACTACGACGCTGTAATCATTGGGCACAGCCAGTTTGAGAAGATTCCCGTATCCCAGGAGCGGCAGGAGCGGCTTTTGCAAGACCAGATTGACGAGATAACTGAGGGCATACGCGAGCTGAAAAGCTCCAACGGTGAGCGCTTCAGCATCAAGGCCATGGAACGCACGAAAAAGGGGCTTGAGGCCAAGCTCAAGAAGCTATTGGATTCACCGCGCGACGATGTGGTCACGTTTGAAGAATTGGGAGTTGACCGCCTGTTCGTGGACGAGGCACATTCGCATAAAAACCTCTACTACCAAACAAAAATGCAGAATGTAGCGGGCTTGTCCAGCTCGGAAGCCCAAAAGTCCTCAGATATGTACATGAAGTGCCGCTACCTTGACGAGAAAACCGGCAGCAAGGGCGTCGTGTTCGCCACCGGCACTCCCGTCTCGAACACGATGGTCGAGCTGTACACCATGCAGCGTTACTTACAGCATGATACGCTCGAAAACCTCGGCATGAGCCACTTCGACGCCTGGGCGGCGAACTTCGGTGAGACGGTCACGGCGATGGAGTTAGCTCCGGAAGGCTCAGGGTATCGCGCGCGTACACGATTTTCTAAGTTTTTCAACCTCCCGGAGCTTGTGAGCATATTCAAGGAGGTCGCAGACATTAAAACTTCCGATGAGCTGAATTTACCGAAACCCGAGGTTGTGTACCACAACGAGGTGTCTCAACCCACGGAGATACAGAAGGCGCTCGTAAAAGAACTTTCCGAGCGCGCTACGAAAGTCCATTCCCGGCAAGTTGACCCAAGCGTGGACAATATGCTCGCTATCACCAACGACGGCCGTAAGCTCGGACTCGACCAACGCGTGGTGAATCCACTTCTGCCCGACGAGCCGGGGACTAAGGTCAATAAGTGCGTGGACAACGTGCTCAAGATTTGGGAGGACGGAGCGGACAAGAAGCTGACACAGCTCATTTTCTGCGACCTCTCGACACCCGGCAAAGGGTTTAGCGTCTATGATGACATCAAGAAAAAGCTTGTCGCGCGCGGGGTGCCAGAGAGCGAAATAGCTTTTATCCACGACGCCAACACTGATGAAAAGAAAAAGGCGCTGTTTGCAAAGGTGCGCTCAGGCCAGGTGCGCGTCCTCATGGGCAGCACCGCCAAAATGGGCGCAGGAACGAACGTACAGGACAGGCTTATAGCTCTCCACGACCTCGACGCTCCCTGGAGGCCGGGCGACCTCGAACAGCGCAAGGGCAGAATAGAGCGCCAAGGCAATATGAATGAGACTGTCCATGTGTACAGGTACGTTACAGAAAATTCCTTCGATTCGTACCTCTGGCAGACTTTGGAGAACAAGCAAAAGTTTATCTCGCAGATTATGACCTCTAAAAGCCCGGTGCGCTCATGCGAGGATGTGGACGAGACAACGCTCTCATTCGCGGAGATTAAAGCTCTGTGTGCAGGCGATCCGAGGATAAAAGAAAAAATGAATTTAGACGTCGAAGTCTCGAAGCTGCGGCTGCTCAAGTCCAGCTTCCAGAGCCAGAAGTACACGCTTGAGGACAACATCGCACGGTACTTCCCGCGCGAGATTGCAGACACGAAGGCGCGAATTGCCGCGCTCGAATCGGACATACAGACCAGAGATGCACATCCCACGCCATCGGACAGTTTCGTAGGAATCGAGCTGGATGGCATCTGCTACACAGAGCGCATCGCTGCTGGCGAGGCGCTCTTGAATATTTTGCCCACGGTGCAGGACACGAAGCCAGTTCACATAGGCTCATTCCGGGGCTTCGACGTGGAAGTTTCGCTTGAGGATTTCGGCAAATACATTCTCACGCTCAAAGGTGCCGGTGAGCATCACGTTGAGCTCGGCGCGGACGCATTCGGCAACATCCTGCGCATCGAGAACGCGCTCACTGGCATGGATAAGCAGCTTGAAAAGTCCCGTAACCGTCTCGCGGATCTGGAGCAGCAGGTAGAAAACGCCCGTGCTGAGCTTGAAAAACCGTTCCCGCAGGAGGCTGAGCTCGCTGAAAAGAGCGCGCGTCTCATAGAGCTTAACGCGGAGCTGGACATGGAGAACAGCTCGCCATCCGAGCCTGTCAGCGAAGAAAAAGAGCATGAGCGCCCGTCACTGCTCGCAAAACTCAAAGAGCCAATACCGCTTTACCAGCCAAAGCAATCGCAACATCAAGCAAAGGAGGCTTGCCTATGAACCAACTTGAACGGCTCACTGAGAAAATGACTGCTGAATTTGATGGATATCGCTCCTGGCTGCTCAAGCAGCCGCCGGAGGAAATACTGAATCACGCTTATGAGTACACTACTAAAGAGAACCTGCTAAACGTGCTGGGGGACACAGACCTCAAGCCGCAGCAGATTGAGACCTTGCTGCGCTCGCCCTGCCCGCTGGAGGATGTCTTTAAGGACTGTGTCCACATCGATCAGTCGGACTACAACTACACACTCAAAGTCCTCATAGACCAGCGCGCCGACATAGAAATGGATATGCAGCGCGCCATACCAATCTACAACGGCACGGCGCGTGAGGCAAATGAGCGCGGAGAGCTGGACAAGTTCAAGGCTTCGGCCGAGGCTGACGAGAACTGCAAAACCGCCATTGAAAACGCCATCACTCGCAACTACGACGGCTCTCGGCTCAACACCAGCGCCGCCATCCGCGAGGTGCAAGAGCAGTTTGGAGACAAGCGACTCGCTCGCGTTACAGCTTCGCTTATAGCCAACAGAGAGCACGATGGACGCATCAGCCCGGAAAATATTAAATGGGCTGAGAAGTACGCCGCGATGAAAAAAGTCTTTACCGACCGCACACACTCTGGCCTGCTGGACATTTTCGCCACGCGCCTGCGCGAGAGCGAGCGCAAGCGCGAGAGGGAGGCAGAGCGTTGACGGAAAAGCGCAAACACAGCGTGAAGCTCATGACTCGCGTGACCGAGAGTGAATACGCGCAGATTCAGGCGCGGATGGCACTCGTAGGTACAGGCAATATGAGCGCATTTCTCCGCAAGCTCGCGCTCGACGGCCGCATTGTACTGCTGGACATGGACGAGATAAAAACACTGGTGAGCCTTTTAAGGCGCACCAGCGCGAACGTGAACCAGATTGCAAAGCGCGTCAACGCAACGAGTCGTGTGTACGAGAACGACCTCGCGGAGATTCAAAGCCGGCTGGGCAAGGTGTGGGTCGCGCTGGATGATGTACTGCGTAAGCTGGCGGTCATTGAGTAATGGCCGTCACTCGCATCATCCCTATCCGCGGCTCAAAAGGCCAGAGCGTTATACGCTCGCTCACCGAGCGAACTGACTACGTCAAGGCTCCGGAGAAAACTGAAAATGGCTCATTGGTCTATGCCTACGGATGTACACCACAGCTCGTCGCGGCAGAGTTCGCACTCTCAAAACGTCAGTACGCGCAACACACTGGGCGCAAGGCTCCGGGCGTGATTGCCTACCACATACGCCAATCGTTCAAGCCCGGTGAGATTACGCCTGAGGAAGCAAACATCGTAGGGCGCGAGCTGGCCGAGCGCTTCCTCAAGGGCAAGCACGCCTACATTGTCTGCACCCATGTGGATAGGAAGCACATCCACTCGCACATCATTTTCAACTCGACCACTCTCGACGGCACGGCGAAATTTCAGAATATTTTTAACTCGTCTCGTGTCGTATCCCGGCTCTCCGACCTCATTTGCCTCGAACACAGCCTGTCCGTAATTAATAACCCTCAACGTTACAGCGGGATTACCTACGATAAGTGGCTTGGTGACAAAAAGCAGCTCTCGCACCGTGACGTGCTGCGCGCTGCCATCGACGACGCACTCGCGCGGAAACCTAAAACTTTTGACGAGCTAATACGGCTTGTGCGTGAAAGTGGTTACCGTGTGAGCGAGGGCAAGAGCGTTACTTTTTACAAGCCCAGGCAGAAGGGCATCAAGCTCCATACACTCGGCGCTGGCTACTCCGAGGCCGAGTTGCGCGCGGTCATTGAGGGTAAAGCGGCGCACAATCCGCGCGGCAAACGCGAGCGCGTGAATCTACTCATAGACATCGAGGCCAGGCTCGCAGCGGGCAAAGGCGGTGGCTACGCACAATGGGCGAAGGTTTTCAACGTAAAGCAGATGGCGAAAACCTTGCTGTATTTGCAGGAACACGGTATCAAGGGACGCGAAGAACTCAATGCCCGCGCCGACGCCGCGAGTGAAAAGCTCGCTGCCGTGAACGAGCGCATCAAAGCGATTGACGCACAGATCAAGGAGTTCGCCGAGCTGCGTGGGCAGATCGTGACCTATGCCAAAACGCGCAAAATCTTCGACGAGTATAAGGCGGCGCATTACTCACGCAAGTTCTACGACGCGCATGAGGATGCCATCGAGCAGCACCGCGCGGCGAAGCGATACTTCACTGAGCACTGTTTCGGGAAGCTGCCAAAGGTCAAAGACATCAACGAGCTGTTCGATAAACTCGTTGCGGAGAAGCGCGCGGTATACGCCGAGTACAGGGCAATCCGCGACGAGCACCGCGAGCTGCTCGTCCATCGCCGCAACGTCGAGGTGTTCCTTGGCGAAGAAAAACCAGCCGCGTCCTATCAGGATCGCGGAGAAAGATAAGCACCCGCGAGGGTGCGCCGCCGAAAAAAGCTCCAGGCACTTGCCTGGAGCTTTTTGAGCTTTTGGGGTTTGGGGGCGTTAGCCCTCAACAGGCATTTTTGAGTGTGTATATACGCACTCATTGCTTGCTGTTTCCCGAACCTCAAATATCGCTACTTGGTAAACTGCCCACGAGCTTGCACACAAAGGCTCCCCGGATTTTCCGGGGAGCCTTGACTTTTAACCTATCGCCTCCACAAACCGCATCAGCATCGCGGCCACCTGCGCTCTTGTGGCCTCGCCCTGCGGTGTGAGGGTGCTTTCGCTGGTGCCGTTCACGATCCCCGCGCCGCAGGCCCACTGCATGGCGGGGATGGCGTACTCGCTCAAATCCGCGAAGTCGTCGTAGCTGAGGATGTTGGTGTCCTCGCCGATGGACACGTCATACCCCTTGTAAACTGCGTAGCGGTAGAGCATGGTGGCAAGCTGCTCGCGGGTGACATAGCCGCTGGCGTTTTCGCCGTCGCTGACTCCCTCGGCCATCGCCCACTCGCGAGCGGTCTCAATCCAGTTCGTGCCGGTGACGGTTTCGCCGTCAACGCGGGCGAGGATAGCCCAGACCATTGCGCGGGTCATATTCGCGTTCGGCTCGAACGTCGTGGTGCTTGTGCCGTCCATCAGGCCGTTTGCGTAGACGTACTCGACATACTCATAGAACCAGTCGCCGCTGTTTACATCAACGAACGGCATATCAACGGAGCCGTTGGTGAAGTACACGCGGACGGTGACGTCGTGGCCGGGCATTGTGAACGTCGTGCCGCTTATCCGCTCGCCGTCCACGGTGATGTAGTCAAGCTCGAAGCCCTCGTCGGGCGTCGCGGTCACGGTGATGGTGCTGCCAGCCGAGGCGTTCGTGAGGCTCAGCTTCGCCTCGCCGCCCTCGCCGACAATCAGCTCAATCTCGTGCGTGTCGGGGATGTTGACGACGGGGCTGAACACGGCGCGGACGGTCACATTCTTGGCGGGCATGGTGAAGCTGTTGCCGCTGATGGTCACATCGCCCTCAACGACCTCCCAGCGCGCGAGGCGATAGCCGCTGTCGGGTTTGGCGGTGAGGGTGACGGTAGTTCCCGCCGCGGCGGTGGTTGCAGACGCTGACGCGCTGCCCTTGCCGTCGGTCTGCACGGTGACGGTGTAGACCACCGGATTGCCGGTCACCTCGCCGGTCAGGGTGCCGCCCTGCGCAATGGTCAAAATGCCGTTATTTGTAATCGTGCCTTTGTTTGTAATGACGCCGCTGTTGTTGACGGTCACGCCACTGGGGATGGTCAGCTTGGCCCCCTGCGGGATGGTCAGGCTCTCGTCCGCACCAACGGTCAAATCCTCCTGCAATTCTACATTGCCATACACGGTGCCCTCGCCGTTCTCAAAGACGATGCTGTTTTCTTTTTTGATTGTATTGCCGCTGATCGGCTCGCCGTCAACACCCTCCTCGCCAGTCGTATTGGCGCGGACAACAGAGTTGCCGTCGATGGTGACGTCAGCAGCAGTGCCGGTAGTTTCCGCGAGGATGCCATAGCTGCCCTGCTCAGCTGCACCGCCTGTGGTCGTAACGGTGGCGTCTTCTATGGTGACCTTAACGCCTTCACCTTTTGTATTCGTCGCAGAAATCCCGCCGCTGTTTCCGTTGGTGGCAGTGCCGCCGGTGGCTGTAACGGTGGCGTCCTTGATGGTTACCTCTCTGCCACTCACATCCCCCGTACAAACACCGAAGCTGTCACCGACTTCAGTATTTCCGCCCGTCGCAGTTACAGTACCGCCAGTGATTTCAATGTTGAGCTTGCCGTGGATGCCGCCACTGTATTGGCTATTGTCTCCTTCAAGTGGGCCTCCCCTGCCCTCGACGGTGCCGCCTGTAATACTAAGTGTGCCATTGCTGACCATGCCACAGCTTAACACTCCCGTACCGCCAATGCCTGTGACATTGCCGCCGGAGATTGTCAAGGTTTCAGGGACAAAAATGCCCAAACCATATCTAAAGGGTCCGGTAAAATTATTGCTCTTAGCGGTAACGGTACCGCCCGTGATGACAATTTTTGTGCCTGTACAGTGAATACCGGAACTCCAGCTACTACCGGCACCACTTATAGATGTTACAATGCCACCGTCGATCGAAATGACACCTCCAGAGTATGTGCCGTAACTAAGACCATAACTAATAGCGGTACCGCTTGTGGCGTTCACCTCGCCGCCGTTAATGGTGATATTACTCTCGGCCCAAAGGCCGCCACTATAACAACTGCTCCCCGTTCCGACAGCATTACCACCAGCAGCGTTGACAGTGCCATCAGTGATGGTGATAGAGCCACTGGCTCTAATGCCGCAGCTATACCGCCCACTCCCGACAGCATCACCAGCCGTGGCGGTAACGTCGCCGTCCTCGATGGTGACAGAGTTAGAGGTGTAAATGCCGCAGCTATCCCCCTGAGCTTCCCCGCTCGCGGCGTTCACAGTGCCGCCGTTGATGGTGACAGCGCCACTGGCGCAAATGCCGTAACTGGCCGCGGACGCGGACTCGCCTGTGGCGGTAACAGTACCGCTGTTGATGGTGATCGTGCCGTTGGCATAAATGCCGCAGCTATTACTATTTGTTGTATTTGTGGTATCGCCGCCATAAACCGTCAAAGAGGCGCCGTCCTCGCCGCTTATGGAGAGGCTGCCGCTGCCCAGATTGATGCCGCAGCTGGCGCAGATTCTTGAAGAGGAATACGGTATCCCGGCGCACCGGCAGACCATCAAGACGGACATTGAGCTTCTGCAGCAGTTCGGAATGGACATCCAAGAAGTAAAGTCCACTCAGAACCGTTATAACCTCATTAGCCGTCAATTTGAAATCGCTGAGCTGAAGCTGCTGATCGATGCTGTGCAGTCCTCCAAGTTCATCTCAAAAGAACGCAGCGAGCAGATGGTCTCCAAGATTGTCACGCTGGCCGGACAGCATAAGGCCGAGGAACTGAAGCGCAACGCTTCCGTGGAGGGAAGGGTGAAGTCGGAAAATCGACAGGATTTGCTGATCGTGGATGCAATCAATGAGGCCATCAATGCCAGAAAGAAGATTGCCTTCCAATACTTTGCCTACAACATCCGAAAGCAGAAGAAGCTGCGCCACGACGGCGAACGGTACATCTTCAGCCCCTATCGTCTGATCTGGAACGGCGATTATTACTATGTACTGGGCTATTCGGACAAGCATCAAGCCATCGGAAGCTTCCGTGTGGACCGTATCAGTGCCCGTCCTGACATTCTTTCGGAGGAAGCCGTACCGGTCCCGGCGGACTTCGGTGTCGATGATTTTCTTGCGACCACCTTCCGGATGTACGGCAGCGAGTGTCAGGAGGTAGAACTGATCTGTGACAACTCCGTGATCGATGCAATCATCGACCGCTTCGGGACAGATGTGACCATCTACGCCTGCGATATGAGCACCTTCCGCGTGATCGTCCGGGTGGCCATCAGCCATATCTTCTTCAGCTGGATTTTCGGCTTCGGCGGGAAGGTCAGAATCAAAGGACCTGAAGAAACTAAAAGACAATATGCAGCAATGATTCGTGATGCAGTTGCGGAATTAGAGTAGAACGAGAGGTTTGCGATATGGGACGCCTGATGGGATCTTCCAATTCGAACAACTATGGCGAACAGATTTTTATTATGCAAATCGTCTATTACCTGTACGATCAGTGCTACAACCGATATAATTCTCACGGCAGCGTTATCAACACCCTGCAGAGCGGGAAAGCCCGAGACATCCTCCTATATCGTCCGCAATGAAACGAACGGCAGCTATGCCATTGAACAGTTTCTTGCCAGGATTATTCTTGGCAACAGCTATGGCGCATGGGATAAGCTGAATGTAGCAAAGGGCGAAACTGTGGCGACAGACAGTTCCCTGTACGCGGCGGTTCTGAAATACCTGGGCGCCAGCAATCTGGCAATTCAGAACCATCTTGATGCCTACTACGGCAAGCTGAGTATTACGCAGAACGGCTCCACGCTGATCCCCAACATCATTTGGTCTTGGGTAGGGGCGGAAACCCTTGGCGGAACCAACCGGATCTACACCATTGGAGATGTGGCGGCAAACGGTTCTTCCAACACATCCTGGCTGAAAACAGCCTATACCTCTTCCGCAAACTGCAATACTGGGTTCGGAACCCGTTCCTGGATGAGAAATTCCACGGACACCATGATCTGTAAGCTCATGCTCGGGGGTAATCTAAGCCACGGACAGGATGTCTGGTTGGATTGTACTGAGCTGTACCCCCCATCTGGGCGCATAATCTCCGTGTATTTTCCTCTTCAAACCGGGAATGAAACTGGGTATTTACGAAATAGGGTGGGATATCCGCGCCGCATTTCAATGCCTCATAGAGAAGGTAAGCAGATTCCGCGCTCCGGGAAAAAGCCAGCGCTGCCTTGGGATGTTCATCAAAGAAATTCTTCAAGTTTATTATGGTAGGGCAAAAGGCTCGGGAGCTTATTGATCAGACGCAATTTTTTCGATAAAATGCGTAAATTCTGCTTTCGGAGCCTGCTTCATGCAGGACGCGGTGGCTCTGCTGGATTGAAAGCCTCCATACATCATTTCTGTCATTTCCAGAACCTCTTCTTTGGGAATGCCGCAGCCGGCCAGTGAGCGCAGGCCGGTTCCACGGACAAAGACGCGAATCTTTTCAGCCATCTCTGCGCCGAAGTTTTCCGCCGCGGGATCAATGCCGATAATCCGGGCAATCTGTGCCATTTCCGCGGACATATACTTTGTGCAGAACTCTGCAAGATAGGGGAGTACAACACCGCACAGTTCACCGTGGGGGGTGTGATATCTGGCACCCAGGGCATGAATGATGAAATGGCCGAAATTCACCTGGGCATCAGTGTAGGCGATACCGGCCATAAGTCCAGCAGCGGACATTTCCGCGCGCACTTCAAGGCAGTTTTCGTCGCTCAGCGCTTTGGGCAGATTGTTCCAGACCAGCTCAAAGCTCTTCAGGGACAGTGCGGTGCTCATATGATTGCGCTGTGCGGATACAATGGATTCCACCGCATGGCACATGGTATCCAGCCCGGACTGGGCGGTCAGACTGTCGGGCATGGTCATGCAGTAAGTGGGGTCTACAATGGCCAGAGTGGCAATGTTGTTTTCCGTAACATTGCCGGTTTTTACATTGTTTATGGTGTCAATCAGGGAAAGGGCAGAAGAAGTCTCGCTGCCGGTGCCAGGGGTGGTGGGAATCAGCACCAGAGGTACGCCGGGGGCTGGGGTCGCAAAGTCCGGGGCCAGATACCGGTTGATGGGAAACTCGCTGTGGATCAGCTGGTTTACGCATTTGGCAATATCCATGGTAGCCCCGCCGCCGATACCGATAATGCCGTCGATCTTCGCTTCAACGGCAATGGATGCCACATGGTTTACCATGACGTCCGTAGGGTCACGGTCAAATTCATCGCAGATAACATAGTCCAGTCCTTCTGAGTCCAGTGCGTCGTACAGCGGCTGAAATGCACCCATCTTTTTCAAAACAGGATCGCTCAAAACGAAGATGTTTTTGCAGCCTGCTTTCTTCAATTCTTTCGGTGCCTCAGTTGTAAGACCAACGCCGAACAGTACCCGGGGCTTTTTTGCAATGCTGAAGCTTTTAACCATTTTGTTTTCCCTCCATTAATAACAATTTTTGTCGAAATTTTCACTTCTATTACAATAAATTTGGACAGGAAAGCCGGGCAGCCAGTCCGGCTTTCCCTCCA
>OLRF01002876.1_pt1 | contig 14393 bp, 16 predicted proteins | sample 1672061 | NCBI WGS metagenome assembly OLRF01 (sample SAMEA3136641, study PRJEB25190) | human gut metagenome | reverse complement strand
CCCACCACTTAAATCCAATCCTGTAGTCAGCCATAGAGCTTCCTGCACCAAGAATAGGCACCACTGTCATCGTGAGCACCGTAGGGATAGCATCTCCAATGCCAGAGCATGTCCTCGCAAGCGATGTAAGCTGCTCCCTGTCGCTGCCCGGCTCAGTGATTGCGGGAATCATAGACCAGAACGGAATATCCATAAGCGTATATGTGATGCCCCATGCAAAGTAAAACACTGTAAGCCACACTCTCTGCGCTGAATCACCCATAGACTCAGGAGTGGCATATAAAGCATATATGGTCACGGCATTGAGCACCGTGCCGGCAAAAATCCAAGGCCTGAACCTGCCCCACCTGGTACGCGTCTTTGCTACGATAATGCCCATCACCGGGTCATTGAACGCATCAAAAATCCTCGCCGCCATCATCACCGTGCCGATAAACACACTCTCATCCCAAGCACTACATTGTAATAGTAGAGCAAATACGATGAAATAAGCATATACACAATATCTTTTCCGAAGGCGCCAAATCCAAATGCGCACTTTTGTCCTGTTTTAAGCTTCATAGAAATACCTCCAAAATAATCAGCTATCCCAGCCTCTGGTATAAAGTAAAAATAATTTACAGCTTCTCACCAACCACCCTGCACCGCTTCCTGCAAAAAGCAATGCCATAGGCTAAAATATCACACCGGTCCTCATCCCGCAAAGCCTCATCATAGCGCTTATTCTTAATCTGTGCCATCGCAGTCTCGCATGCTGCGTCAAGCTCCTTCATCTCCTTAGCATACTTCACCTCTATAACGATCCCAGCATCCGGATCCTCCGGCTCAATCAAAATATCACTAAAGCCATCTCCCGACTCACGATTGGACTTAATCAGCCAGTCCGGATTGCTGCCACGCAGTAGACCGAGAAGTAAGCCATGATAGAAATTCTCCTTCATAGCATCAGGCGCCTTGGTATCGAGTATGCTGATCATGCGGCTCATAACGATATTGAGCTGCCTGGTAATCTGTTTCTCATCTTTATCCAGAATTGCCTTTGATAAAAGCTTCATAGTATCATCATCATTTGCAACAACAGCCTTGAACCACTCCTGAATCTGGAGAATAAACACCTCACGCACCTCTTTATTAGGAATCACAAGCTTATAGGCATAGCTCTCACTGTCAGGCACCTTGACCTCTCCGATTTTGGTGAGATAGCCTGTGGTAAAAAGCACACTCCACAGATTGTCAATAGTATTGTCAATCTCATCATATGTCAGATCAAGGCGAAGCTGCTTCTCTACAAATCCGCCTGCCACGAGCTTTTCAATCTCATCCCTCGTGGTCCGGTCAGCCTTGTCCACAAAGCGCTTCACCATATCATTGCCACTACTGTTAATCCAGAACGCACTCGGTCTGGCTGACGGATCTGAAACAAGCTTCTTGGCAAAATTAATCACATCCCACGGACAATAAATATCCGCATTACCAAAATGATAGCCATCATACCATTCCTTTGCATCCGGGTACCTCTCGCTCCTGTCATAGTCTAAAAGCAGCTTCATAACCTCATCATCAGTGAAGCCAAACTGCTCATCATGGTCGATATCCACAATAGAATTGATTTCAAAATTGTTGAGACCTGTAAAAATACTCTCCTTTGACACACGAAGACAGCCTGTGAGCACCGCAAACTGTAAAAACTCATTGGTCTTAAGCGCCTGCCCGAAAAGCCCCCTGATAAGAGAAACCATCTCCTTGTAGTAGCCATTCTGAAAAGCCTTGTCGAGCGGAACATCGTACTCGTCTATGAGGATAACTACTTTCTGACCATAGTGCTTATACAACAGCTTTGAAAGCATTCGTATACTATCCTCAATATTGTCATCCTGCCCATGAAGCATCTTTGTAAACAGTATTCTATCCTCATCAGTCAATACATCACTGGTCTTCAAATAGTAATGTCTGTCAAGCTCATCCTTTAAAATAGCACACAGCATACGTCTTGCCGTAGTAAAGTCTAAACCATCCACACCCTTGAATGAAAGAAAGATGACAGGATACTTCACCATATGCTCGTCACACAGCTCTTTATTGCCGGAAATGTATAAGCCCTCAAATAAAGCTTTGTCCGTTCCTTTTTCAAAAAAGCTCCTAAGCATGCTCATATTGAGAGTCTTGCCAAAACGGCGAGGGCGCGTAAAAAGAGTCACCTTACCCCAGCCCTGTAAGAGCTGCTCTATAAGCCTTGTCTTGTCAATATAATAGAAACCCAGTTTACGAATTTCCTCAAAATTTTCAATTCCAACCGGTAACTTCAAAGTACTTGCCATAAAAGCCTCCAAAAAATAATCCGCTATACTTAATACTAGTATAGCGGAATGCCATATAAAATACAAGAAAAGGAATCATAAACAAAAAAACAGAGCTAACATCGTTTTCACAATGCCGCTCTGCAAAAGATAAACTTTTTCTATGTGATATACATTTTACACGGTCTTAAACCAATTGTCAACCACCATTTTCAAAAAATCAAAAGTACCTTTAATCATAGGATTTGTACTATAATAGTCATAATTCCTATCAATTCTTTTCATTACCTTCTGAATTTCTTCGCTTTCAGACTTTTTAATACCATCGCTTTCAACCATAGTCCTGTGCATATAAAACAATGTCACTAATTGCTGAATTCTAGCATTACTCATTCGATTTCTTCTAAAATTGCTATTCATATCATTAATCATCATAAGCTCATTTGTGACAGCGGTATTCGTTTTGTGAGCAGCCGTCCTAGCTTTAAGGTCATTTAGGATACAATTGCTATGAGCAGAGGCATTTCGAATCTCCTTACAAGTCAAAAGCCTGTAAAAATTATTCTTCATCTCCTTATCTGCAAACCTATCCGCACAAAAGCCATAAAAAGCAACCAATCTTCCAAAAGGAATTATTTCAATAAAAGCCCATATTGGATAAGCGCCATCGTATTTATCTACAATGTCACCGCAATATATATTTCCTTTATTTCGGTTAATCTCACTATCGCAATTTTTTCTCTGTACTTCACTCAAAGAATCCATATAATCCTGAACTATCTGATATCCATCCTCATTAAACTTATCCATCATACGCAGAAGTTGTAGCTTTGTGTGATGTTCAATATCTAGAGCCATATGCACAATCCGATATCGCAGTCTCATATCTATCACAGCCAAATCCACCAGATATGCAAACTCTAGGTTTATGTATTTTCCCTTGTTTTCTCCATCAGGATGCTTATCATAATTTTTTCTATATGCCGTCAGTTTAAAATAATTATTATGCTGAGTAAGATATTCCTTAGCTGACTCTTCATTCATTATGTTAAAAAGTACACCTTTTTTCTTCAAGTGCTCGATTTGTCCCTCAAGAGATAGTTTTGGTTTTGTAATTATCATTAATCAAATACCCCCTTCCTCAATGATATGTGCCATTCTGTTCTTTGCTTTTTCAAGCTTTAGCTGAAGCATTGTAATTTCATCTTTTACATAATATATACTGAACAATTCTTCTCTCATTTTCTTATAAGCTTGTAAAAGCATTATATTTTTAGGAACAACCAATATCACTGTATCAGGTTTTTCCTCGAGAATAGTATTTATCCACATATCTCCAGAATATACTTTTCCATTAATCTTATATTTATTCATTCCTCCTAATAAGGGATATTGATTTCTTTTATCTAAAGCATTTCTATAATTAAATTTCGCCATCGTTATTGTTATCTTCCCTCAAATAATTCATTAAATCGTATCAAAATCCTGCGTGATAAATTATTTATTCTTCAAATTCGATTACTTGGCCATCCATAACCTTTGCAAATTTAATGGGGTCAGGCACAATGTGATGCATTCCTCTTTGATTTCACTATCAAATTATTTATTACATTTCATCTCATCCCAATAATATCTCATTATAACCCTTACTTTATATTTAGCATACCTTTTTGTTCTATAGCAAAAAAGTGCAAAAACAAATAATTCTATGATAATCATTAAAACCGGACATATACTTTTCGTCCCAAATACATAAAATGTTTTATCATTTAAAAAATACGACACTACAGTAAATAAAATAGCTACTAAACTTGAAAGTGCCAAGCTTCTACTCATTCCATATATAGAATTAATTCTGCTTATCTTAGAATTGTCTGAATGACGTTCTAAATATGTTTTAGCTCTAAAATGAAATAACTCATTATCTTTTTCAGATAATATTGATTTATGTAATTTCTTTTTTGCCAATTTTCTGTATAGTATTAGCTCCTCATCATTTTTAATTACACTATTATTATCATTCAAAAAACATTTTCTGGCGTTTATTCTAAATTTCATCGCTTTATCATCTAAAAAACTGCTTACTTCTTGTAAAATCAATCCGACAATATAACAAATAATATAGAAAATAACCCAATTTACATTGCTCTCATTATTCCTATATAAAAGGGCATTTATATATTTACTTCCTGATGCAAAAGACCAAATAATAACCGAAATAATTCCCGCACCCAATACCGTAAACATCTCGTATATTCCCATTTTTTCAATAACTTTATCCATAACTACTCTCCCTTTCTTTGATAACTATAATCTAACTAAAAACTTTACTGTAACTCTATCCCAATTGCTTCATATATCTCTGCCTATTTATTAAGCATTTCACCAATCTGTAGTGAATGATTTGCTTTAATGGTGTCAGGCACATGCATGTGTAACATAATAGTCCTTCTCTGTGTCTATAGCTTCTCTCCAACCACCCTACACCGCTTCCTGCAATAAGCAATGCCATAGGCTAAAATATCACACCGGCCCTCATCCCGCAGAGCCTCATTATAGCGCTTATTCTTAATCTGTGCCTATCTCAAAAAAGCTTTTTAGCATGCTCATATTGAGAGTCTTACCAAAACGGCGATGGCGGGTAAAAAGAGTAATCTTCCCCATCCCCGTAAGAGCTGCTCAATAAGCCTTGTCTTGTCAATATAATAGAAACCCAGTTTACGAATTTTCTCAAAATTTTCAATTCCAACAGGTAACTTCAAAGTATTTACCATAAAAGCCTCAAAAAAATAATCCGCTATACTAAATACTAGTATAGCGGATTGCCATGTAAAATACAATTTAAATCATTGCATTGTCTGCACAATTTATTCAACGGAATATCCTACAATATGTCCGACCCAATCTGATGATAGTCTGTGATAAAATCAAGCTGGATGGCAAGCGCTGTAATGGTGCCCCTGATTTCATAATGGAAATCGTATCTCCCGGAAATGCATCAAATGACATTTGATTCCGTAGTCAAAGTAAACATATACGATGATCTGTTCATAGATTTCTCTGAGATATCCAAAATGCTGAATTCGTAAAAAATGCTCCACTATACTAGACTTTGATATAGCGGATTTCCATTCCTTTTGTTCTTTTCTAACAGAAGCATGTATATGAATATGATCACAGGGCCAATATTCGAACTATCTAATCTTCCTTCAATATTTTATGCTGAACCTCCTGCTAAAATAATGCCTTTCATCATTCTTTCTCCTCCGAAGCAATCCAAATTAATTTAAATTGCTACGCTCTATCAACGATTGTAGTAATTTTTCTGTCAGTCAATCCTACCTACTAGGGCTACATTCACAAATTGTTCTTGCGTGAAAGAATTTCCCAATAATACTTTTCAACTTCTTCCACATCATTTGAAACCGTATAATTTATTCGGTTCTCTGCAATCCGCCTTTTTGCCAATTCCTCTGTCCATCCTATTACTTTAGCTGGGTTTCCTCCAACGATGGCGCCTTTTGGGACATCCTTAGTAACCACACTACCTCCGGCTACAATTGCACCTTCACCAATCACTACACCGGGCATAATTTTCGAGAAACCACCAATACATACATTATCCTCAATAGTAATTGTATCAAAGTGCGGATAGAATTTTCCCAATTCACTATAGGTTTGATTAAGTGCATGATAAAAAATATCATGGGTTACAAACTCTACCGAAACAGCAATTATAACATTATTTCCGAAAGATATCAGGTATGGATCGGATGGGACACCCCCCCACAAATGAACGTTCTCTCCTATATGGTGAAAAATATGTTTTTCTCGAAGATAATCTCCTCTCCATTTAGCAGACTTCTTCTTGTAAATCGTTTTAAATAAAATATTTATCAGTCGATATTCCTTTCTCTTCTTTGCAATATTCAAAATTATTTCCTCCAACAGCAAATCATTTATTTGGTATCATTTAACAGCGAAGTTACCTTCATCTCCATCTATTATTCGAAAAAAATCAATTCGAGACATTTATAAAAAGTATAAAAGCAGTAGTCAAATCGAGCCTTTAATTTTTCTTTTTATTGTCCCCATCGCTGTCCGCATCAATTTAACTTTCGATATTTCTTTAGATGCTTCAAATAATTTTTTAATATTATATTGTGGAATCAGATTGCAACCCACTATTTTCATCCCAACTATTTTTCCACTCATTGTTGTCTGCATATTATAATGGTTTGGCTGGATGTATTTTAAGTCATTCATTTTTGTATAATTTTCCAAATATAGATATCCTTTATTACTTGCTTCTATTAACAAATCTCTTCCCGCTTTACTTCTTGCAAAGATTATATTTTGCCCTTTTCCCTCTGTAAATTCCGGTTTTTGATTTTTATCTAAATTCCACAAATCACCACAAGATATATCCGCATACATTCCCACGCCATTCACACAAAACTTGCACATTTTTCTTATATTACGTCCTAATATTCGATTCCATGAATCAATGTATTCCATGTGTCTTTCTGATTTATCCTTAAGCGTTATCGTAGCTTTACCAGGCCACCCATTTCCTCTATAGCGGACACTATCTATCTGATCTGCCTGTACTCCTAGATTTTCTGCCAATTTTAATGTTGCATTTTTGCTTGGTGCTCCCGCGCAGAAAAATGTCATCGTATACTTAATGCATTTTTTCAGTTTCTCATCAATCTTTGTATAATTGATAATAGCTTCTATATCACATGGTTTCCCTATCACCACATATTCCTTATCATAGTCGATAATATTCAAAATAGTGTCATATGTAATTCCAGTTATATAGCGAGAAGACGCACATGAAATAATCTGTTCTCTCTTTTCATTGGCATAAAGTCTTAACTCGCAAGGATCATCCGGTGATGGACCAATTTGAATTACAGCATCGCATTTTCCTGTTTCAACAAGGAAACAAGCCATTGCGGTAATAACTCCGCCCGAGGCAGCTTCATATCTTATTTTATCGTCTAGGGACCAGCCTTTATAAATTCCATAATTGGGTCCCCATAACTCTTTATCCTGGCGCTTGTTATAATTAATACCATTTACCGGGCATATTTTTTCGCACAGTTCAACTTGATCCTTAGTCATGGACATGGGATAAGAAAAACCATTATAATCCACATATTGAACATCTTTAACCGCTTTACACAAGCCACATCCAGAGCAATATTCAGAATAGAACTTCTCTTTCCTTTTTAGCTTTCTCTCCTTCATAGACCGACCCTTTCCTTCATCTTATCTTTTTCTTTTTAAATGTGGAAAGAATTCCACAATTCTATTTCTTTCCTTAAATAACATGGCGAAGAAATATACAATCATAAGTACCCACCGCATAACTGCCTGTTCCATTAAGACATAAAAAGCAACCGTAAATAAACTAATATGCATTAAAGCGACAAAGAAAGTTTTAATCGGATATATCTCAGGTCTCAATTTTTTAGCATAAGTTGCATGTAAAATCAGTGCAACAACATACGACACAATCGTTGTATACGCAGCAGCTACATATCCAAAATAAGGAATTAATATATAGTTCAATACTAAATTTATCACAGCCGCAACTGCCGTATACAAAGATATACGAACTGTTTTCTTGTAATAATGTTCTACATTTACGTACATCGTATATACGAAAATAATGTAATTTGATAGGACAACAGGAGGAATAATCACTATACCTTCCCAATAAGGCTCACTTGCAAGAATCTTCACTACCTCAGGTGCTACCATAATCAGGCAACACATTGCGTAAGTCATCAAATTAACGTAATCTACTGCAACTTTATTAATCTCCTTGTACCCTTTATTATTCATTTGTTTCGTAAACCACGGTACCCAAACGCCATCTAAAGACGTTGTAATAACAGTTGCAATCATGCTAAAATTGTAAATCAAACTATAAATCCCCGTTTGTGACGCGTCTGCCAACCAGGTGATCATTGTTCGATCCGACTGGGATAAAATGTTCAAAGCAATACCATGCAGAATCAACGGAGTGGATATTTTGAGGCCGTGCTTTAGAAATTCGATGTTGAAAACAAATCCACTTCTTCTAATGCTAAAAGAAACAAGTAATATACCAAAAAGCAAAGTTACAATAGCCGTTGGAATTACTCGTCCCAAATAGCGATTTGTATTAAAAACGTATAACATCGCCAGTACTGATAATACCACTGACAGCAAATTCGGAACAATCATTAACATTGTTCTAAATTTATAGTTAAACTTCATCATCAAGTAATAACTATAATCTTCAATTATAGCTGCAGACATTGACTGAAGCATACATAGAAGAATGAGTATAAAAGGAATAGATAAATTTAACAGAACTGACACAGAGCAAACAATCACTGTCATACTTACAGAAAAAGCAACAGTGAATAATAAAGTCGATGTCAGATATTCATCCACTTTTTCACGGTAATCAATAAACGAGGATCTTATCGCCATATGCAATGCAAATCCTAACAGCATGGTCATAATTCCTATCCATGAATTATAAGTCGTAACAACGCCATAATCAGACGTTGATAAAATTCTTGTAAAAATCGGTACTGTCAAAAAAACAATGCCCTTGTTAAACACATTACCTATTAAGTAACATGTACTTGCCTTCTTATAATCACCTGCATCCATCTATTTTCTGTTCTCCCTTAATGTATCATTATGCCTTTTATTTGTTTTTTCACATTTTCCAACTTTTCATTAATTTCAGGCATCATTCGCCAATACGCTTTACTCAGAACATCCTTATCATTTATATAACGTACTGTTTGTTGAACGGCCTCATCAGTATCAATTCTCGTTGCAGATATTACAAATGGATAATTTAAATTTCCAAACAAACCTTCAAATTTCTTACTATATGAAAATGGTATTGTAGCAACACCTGCGGAAATTGCTCCAATTGTCGAATGCATTCTTGCACCGATAAAAACATCCATATTACTGATATAGCTTTTTGCCTCAATTGGATTTTTAAAATCCGGTGCTAAAACTGCACATGGAAATTCTTTTTTTAACAATTTGCATACTCTGCTGTCATTTTCTAACGAATCGTAATTATCTTCATCAATAACGTGCGGAATAATATGTATCTCCGTTTTATCATCCTCACTATATTTCTTTATGATTTGACGACAGTACTCTCTATAATTTACTTTCAACTTAATATTATGTCCGCCGTCCCAAAGTAATGAAGAAACATTGATTCCCACCTTTCTTTTGCTTGAATTTAAGTCGTATTTTTCTTTATAATATGGCAGTGCAAAAGCCAAGTCTGTTGCCACCACAAGATTTCCTACTCCTAATTCGTGCATTTCTTGTGCAGATTGTGTATCTCTCGAAAAAGCCAAATCTGCTTTTTTTACAAGATGAATCGCCCATTTTTTTAACACGCTCGTATAAAACGGCCCGTATGTCTGTGGCATCAGAACTAATGATGCCTTTGACATAATTGCAATTTGTTTTGCAAGATCTGTATTGGCATTCCAAACCTTCCCGTAAATATCAGAAAAGCCATCTCCATAAGTAATGTCAAATACACATTCGCAATCATCAAATATTTGTTTCATTTTAATTAAAAAACCAGGATTTTTCATATTTAGCCTGTGCCATACAAAACTGAATTTGGGATATTGTCTGGGAATATCACCTAATTCTCCATAAGAAAACACATGAATTTCCATGCTTTCATTCGAAATGTCACTTAGCATTTCGATAAAAGCATATGAAAGTGCTTCGCACCCTTTATTGGGAGCTTTGAAATCAAATCCAAGCAATCCTATCTTTATCATAAATCTTTCTCCATTCTATTATTTTGATCAATTCTATTATAAGAAATAAGAAGTGAAATCCATATACAATACATTCTGGCTAAATCTGTTTCTTGGACACCCAATTCACAAACGAAGTAAATTAACATCATTGAGAAAAAAATTGTATTAAATGAGCAACTTTCTGAGCAGCTTGAATTCTTCCTTTTTGCATATACTAATACAGCAACATAACTAAATAATAAAAGAAGAACTCCAACTACTCCCGTATGAAAGAATACATTCAAATACTGATTTTCAATTGATGTCTTTGTTTGCCATTCATACACTTTATACGCAAATTCTGTAGATACTCCTTTTCCAAGTAACCACTTATTTCCTACAGAAAGTGCCACCCACTGCCAAAGAACAAATCTATCTCCTACACCGCCTGAATTGATTTCATTATCAAATGTGACAGTTCCAATTGAAGATAATAGATCACTTATCAACGGAATTTTCATTCCTACTGCATCGTTTAATATTATCAATAACAAAAGTAATATAGAAATGGCAACCACATAATTTATAAACTCTTTTTTTGACTTTTTATATAAAAGTAAGATATGTAAAAGTATGCAGGCTATAATGGGAATTCTTGAAACCGTTAGTAGGATATTGATAATGCTAAGTAAATATGCTACTTTAAGAAACGTATGCTTTTGTGAATACTGCGTATAATTTTTCAGCCTGTAAATAATCAATGAAATAATAAAAACCTGATATAATCCATAAGAAATTGGTTGTCCAAAAGTTCCCATTATTCTTAAGAACCCATATCTAACTTCATGAAAAAATGTCAAATCATTCGCATTTGAAAATAACTGAAATAAATTTATCTTTGTAACTGATTCTACTATTCCCAATAATGACAATATAAAGCCACCATCAATCAACAGATTGATCGCCGTTTCAAATCTTCTATTCGTGTTCACAAATCCTGCGATAAGTAAAGGAATAACTACCATCATCATAGCAAGCGAGAGCGCACTTAACCACGCACCCTCTGCACAGTATGATATAGAATAGTAAGTAGCGTACAATATGTATGGAAAAATCAAATACGGTATTTTACACTTGTAAATCACTCCGCCTATGATAGCACTTATAATTGTCAACACACCACAAAAATTAACGATATTTAATCCTTTAAAAATATAGATATACTGTGGCAATATCGGGTATAACAACAAAGTACCACAAATTGCAATCCATCCAATCTGATTTTTTGTCTTCATTTTACCTCGTCATTCTCATTCTTTTTTATTTTGAAACTCTGGAAATTCGTTATTTTCTTCCAACGCTCTCTTAATTGCTTCCAAGTATCCATATTTGTCATCTTCATCTGGCTCCAGGTAACCACCTTCTGCCCATTCGTTCCACGCATACATAAAAATCATATCCTCCTGATAATCTTCTTTTGCATGCTTGATTTGCTTAGAAAGATAATACTCAAACTTTTCTGGAGTTCCCACATTAATTTGTCCTCGTTCACCATGTCGAGGAGTATTATCCCACTTGACAAATGCACCAGGGATGCTATTACTACGTACTGGTTTTGCCTCAATAATTTTCTGCCACATAGAATCATAATTTGCTACAGTTTGTCCGGTCATTTTTTTATACTGAGCAGTTCCATAGCGGTATAGGTCGATACCAAACTTTTTTCCTGCCCAACCAGCTAATAGTCTTCGACATTTTTTTAATGCCGATACAATTTTTCCATCATTTGAATAAAGCCAGTGACTTGCATAAGGAGGTTGAAACTCAATATCATAATCGAATAGCTTTGCCTCCTTACTATTATTCCAGTCATAATCTCCGCTCTGAAATGCAAACGTGATACCGCTCAATCCATTTTCTTTGGCAAGTTTATCCCATGTTTCAATCATTTCTTTCATGCAAGGCACAATATCCGGTCTATAAAACACAAATAATGGTTTTCCATCCTTTGTAATATATCGTTCGTCCTTAAAGAAAGGCAGAAGATACATAAAATGCTGTTTCCATTCTTCTTCCTTCCCATACTCCTGTGCTATAAGCAGTTTTCTTTCATCTCCAACCCATGCTTTTGTCCATGGTTCATTTGCCCAGCAAATACAGAACGGCATATCTACCTCTTTATTTGCTAACATCTGCTCCATCGGTTTTTCCAAAAGCATTTTTCCATTAAACCAGTAGTGATAATAGCAAAAGCCATATACTCCATACTTTTTGGCCAAATCAGCCTGCCATATTTTAACGTTGTCATCTAACAAATTATAGTAGTTTCCACCCAATGGAACACGTGGTTGCATATGACCTTCATAGAGTGGCTTTGCCTTTTTCACATTAGTCCACTCTGTAAAGCCGTTTCCCCACCACTCATCATTCTCCGGAATAGGAAGAAGAATATTAACTCCATATAATATCTTCTGTTTTATTTCTGACCACAATTTTGACCATCTAAAACAAAAAAATATATAAAATACAACCTAATATTTTATTAAAATTGTAAAAAGATACAAAAAAAGATACAATAGTTGACATAAAACGACTCAAGTTTTATTATATATCTAGTGTTTTTTAACAGAGGTGGATTTCGCAGATTGTAATAATCTGCGAATTTTTTTTATATTCTTTCTGATTAAACATTAGCAAAAAAACACCTCCATTGCACTGCAATAGAGGTGTTTTCTTGCATCTTTACTCTTCAATCATCGAAAGACGTTCCTTAGCAATCTTAATGTCTTCATCTGACGAATTAAGCATTTTTTTTGCTGCAGCTACAGTACCATCATTTTTGAAGAAGGTCACCAATGTAGAAATTCGCTCTTCTCTTCGTCCTTGTTCGATTCCTTGTTCTTTTATTCCTTGACTGAGATTACACATAGATTTCAACAACTCCTTTCTGTCACCTTCCATTTCCATCCGGCTCAAACGCTTGATATTGGAAGCGACCATGAGGGAATCCATATGCTGGATTTGTCAATTTATTTTCATGATTTTTGCCATTTCACCTGAAAGCCCGATAATGGTTTCATAGATAAGAGCAGTACCTGTGGCAAGTTCGTAAGTGTAACAGCGCTTACGAAAGTGGCTCAGCGTTTTATCACTGTACAGACAGGCAAAAAGACTTTCATCAATCTTAGGAAATATTTTCTCTGCGAATGGTTTAGCCAATGATTTTTCAAGCATGCGTTTTTCACGGTCTGTAGGACCGAATAAAGCATCATTTAATGTAATCTGCTGACTATCATTTGATTTAAAAGACAAAAGTGGTTTCCCTCGCTTTCTTCTGCATATATAAATACCACTTTTGGCTGATAAAATCCTCATTTATGTGAAGTTTTCAAGGTACAAATTCACTGCTGCATGTAACCGTATAATCTGCTTCCCCTGAAACCGTTTTTTGTTTTGTTCCAATACCCTCTCCGCAAATCCAATATGAACCATCATTTTTATTCTTTAGCATAATATTTCCCACATTAAATTAGCTTAATGTACATAGCCATAGGTTGATAGCATGCAGGGCTTGGGTAGCTGTAATCCATAAAGCTTCTAAAACAGCTCCCCAATCCAGCCCAAAAGCTGGAAAAATTCTGAAAAAAAGTAGCTGAAACCGCTGAAATTCCTAAAACAGCTCCCCTAACCCAGCGAAACAGCCGGAAAAATCTCCAAAAAAGTAGCTGAAACCGCCGAAATCCACAAAACAGCTCCCCTAACCACAGCGAAACAGCCGGAAAAATCCATAAAAAAGTAGCTGAAACCGCTGAAATCCACAAAACAGCTCCACAAAACAGCTCAAAAATATAGCCTGTTATTTATATTTTCATGATTCTATCAAACAAATGGAGACCATAAGCTCCACTTTTAAAGATAAGTAACATGAGAGAAAATTATCTTACATATAAATCTGTAATTTACCAGATATGACTGATGAATTCTCAGGAAAGGAATTTTACTATCTACTAATTATTTCTCAATATTATTGAGCTTTCCATAGAATTTACCGGCTCCATCCTTATTTTTCCCGGATGCTATATCGTCCCATAGCTCACTTCCGTCAGAAAAAACTTCTATATTCATTTTTGTCATCTGCTTTTTTTGATATCTGCAAAAGCATTGCTTCTATTTTTGACGCAAAAACTAAATCATCATCACATATCGCTATATTTATCAAAGTGCTTTCTTCCTTTACCATTTTATGATTAAAGGGTCAAAAGGTATCATCGATGCATGCTTGCATGCAATTCGATGT
>OLRF01002864.1_pt1 | contig 14426 bp, 9 predicted proteins | sample 1672061 | NCBI WGS metagenome assembly OLRF01 (sample SAMEA3136641, study PRJEB25190) | human gut metagenome | reverse complement strand
ACGAGGGACTGTATAAAGTATTTGCTGAAAACTTCCCCATTGCCGATACAAGAAATAATTTTGTTCTTGAGTTTTTGGACTACTATATTGATCCGCCGCGTTATACTATAGACGAATGTATAGAGCGAGGGCTTACCTATAGTGTACCCTTAAAGGCAAAATTAAAATTATATTGTACCGACCCCGACCATGAAGATTTTGATACGGTTATTCAGGATGTATTCCTGGGTCCGATTCCTTACATGACGGATAAAGCTACGTTCGTCATCAACGGTGCGGAACGTGTTGTTGTGTCACAGCTTCACCGCTCTCCGGGCGTATTCTTCGGTCAGAGCGTGCATGCCAACGGTACTAAGTTATACTCAGCCCGTATCATCCCGTTCAAGGGTTCTTGGATTGAGTTTGCTACCGACATCAACAATGTCATGTATGCTTATATCGACCGTAAGAAGAAGTTGCCGGTAACCACATTGCTGAGAGCTATCGGTTTTGAGAATGATAAGGACATTCTTGAAATCTTCAACTTGGCAGAAGACGTGAAAGTGAACAAGACGAATCTCAAGAAGATTGTAGGTCGTAAGTTGGCGGCACGTGTATTGAAAACATGGATTGAGGATTTTGTAGACGAAGATACCGGTGAAGTTGTTTCTATCGAGCGTAACGAAGTTGTTATCGACCGTGAAACCATAATCGAGCCGGAACATGTTGACATTATATTAGAGTCGGGCGTTCAGAACATCCTTGTACACAAGGAAGAGCCGAACCAGTCTGACTACTCCATTATATATAATACTCTGCAGAAAGACCCCAGTAACTCGGAAAAAGAGGCAGTGCTTTACATCTACCGTCAGTTGCGAAATGCAGACCCAGCCGATGATGCCAGTGCACGCGAGGTTATCAACAACCTGTTCTTCTCAGAAAAGAGATATGACTTGGGTGATGTAGGTCGTTACCGTATCAACAGAAAGTTGAACTTGACGACAGATATGGACGTACGTGTCCTCACCAAGGAAGATATTATCGAGATTATCAAGTATCTGATCGAGTTGATTAACTCAAAAGCGGATGTTGATGATATCGACCACTTGAGTAACCGTCGTGTACGTACAGTAGGCGAACAATTGTCCAACCAGTTTGCTATTGGTTTGGCACGTATGTCACGTACCATCCGCGAGCGTATGAATGTTCGTGACAATGAAGTCTTCACTCCGATTGACTTGATTAACGCCAAGACTATTTCTTCCGTTATCAATTCATTCTTCGGAACGAACGCCTTGTCACAGTTCATGGACCAGACCAACCCGCTTGCCGAAATCACTCACAAGCGTCGTATGTCTGCTTTGGGTCCCGGTGGTTTGTCGCGTGAGCGTGCCGGTTTCGAGGTGCGTGACGTACACTATACTCACTACGGACGTCTGTGTCCGATTGAAACGCCTGAAGGTCCTAACATCGGTTTGATTTCTTCACTCTGTGTGTTCGCCAAGATTAATGAGCTGGGTTTCATCGAGACTCCGTACCGTAAGGTGGCTAACGGAAAAGTAGACCTTTCGGATGAAGGTCTGGTTTACCTCACAGCCGAAGAAGAAGAAGAAAAGATTATCGCTCAGGGCAATGCGCCTTTGAACGATGATGGAACTTTCGTACGCGACAGAGTAAAATCACGTCAGGACGCCGACTATCCGGTTGTAGCGCCTGATGAAGTGGAATTGATGGACGTATCTCCCCAGCAGATTGCTTCTATTGCGGCCTCTTTGATTCCGTTCTTGGAGCATGACGATGCCAACCGTGCGTTGATGGGCTCTAACATGATGCGCCAGGCAGTTCCTTTGTTGAAGAGCGAAGCTCCGATTGTAGGTACAGGCATCGAACGTCAGCTCGCACGCGACTCTCGTACGCAGATTACTGCCGAGGGCGAGGGTGTGGTTGATTTCGTGGATGCTACGACTATCCGCATTCTGTATGACCGTACGGAAGACGAAGAGTTCGTAAGCTTCGAATCTGCACTGAAAGAATATACGATTCCTAAATGGCGTCGTACCAACCAGAACATGACGATTGACCTTCGACCTATTTGTGAGAAAGGTCAGCGTGTGACGAAAGGACAAATCCTTACCGAGGGTTACTCCACTGAACAGGGCGAGCTTGCTTTGGGTAAGAACCTGTTGGTTGCCTACATGCCTTGGAAGGGATATAACTATGAGGATGCCATTGTCTTGAACGAACGTGTGGTTCGCGAAGACCTTTTGACTTCCGTACACGTAGAAGAGTACTCTTTGGAAGTTCGTGAAACAAAGCGCGGTATGGAAGAGTTGACTTCCGATATTCCTAACGTAAGCGAAGAAGCTACAAAGGACCTCGACGAGAACGGTATCGTTCGCGTGGGTGCCCGTATCGAGCCGGGCGACATCCTAATTGGTAAAATTACTCCGAAGGGAGAATCAGACCCTTCTCCGGAAGAAAAGTTGCTTCGCGCCATCTTCGGTGATAAGGCTGGCGATGTGAAAGACGCTTCTTTGAAGGCATCTCCGTCTTTGAAGGGTGTTATTATCGGTAAGCGTCTGTTCTCCCGCGTCATTAAGACTCGTAGTTCCAAATTGGCGGACAAAGCGTTGCTGCCGAAGATCGACGATGAGTTCGACGGTAAGGTAGCCGACTTGAAGAAGATATTGGTGAACAAGCTCTTGAAGCTCACTGAAAACTACACATCCGAGGGTGTGAAGGACTATATGGGAGCCGAAGTAATTAGTAAGGGCGCTAAGTTCTCAGCTTCCGATTTCAGCGATATGGACTTCACCGCCATTCAATTGAGTAACTGGACAAAAGATGAGCACACCAACGGATTGATCCGTGCACTGGTGATGAACTTCATCAAGAAATATAAAGAGCTCGATGCAGAGTTGAAGCGTAAGAAATTCGCTATCACCATTGGTGACGAGTTACCTGCGGGTATCATTCAGATGGCTAAGGTTTACATTGCCAAGAAACGTAAAATCGGTGTTGGTGATAAGATGGCCGGTCGCCACGGTAACAAGGGTATTGTTTCGCGCGTGGTACGTCAGGAGGATATGCCGTTCTTGGCGGACGGTACTCCGGTAGATATCGTATTGAACCCGCTGGGTGTGCCTTCACGTATGAACATCGGCCAGATATTCGAGGCGGTTCTGGGACGTGCCGGAAAGAATTTGGGCGTTAAGTTCGCTACGCCTATCTTCGACGGTGCCACGCTGGACGACCTGAACGAATGGACCGACAAGGCAGGTCTGCCCCGCTATGGCAAGACTACTTTGTTCGACGGTGGTACAGGTGAGGCGTTCGAGCAACAGGCTACGGTAGGTGTGACATACATGTTGAAACTCGGCCACATGGTTGAAGACAAGATGCACGCACGTTCTATCGGTCCGTACTCACTTATTACGCAACAGCCGTTGGGAGGTAAGGCGCAGTTCGGTGGTCAGCGTTTTGGAGAAATGGAAGTTTGGGCGCTCGAGGCATTCGGTGCGGCACACATCCTGCAAGAGATTTTGACTATTAAGTCTGATGATGTTGTCGGACGCTCCAAGGCTTACGAAGCAATCGTTAAGGGTGAGCCGATGCCTGCTCCGGGTATCCCCGAATCACTGAATGTATTGCTGCACGAGTTGAGAGGTTTGGGCTTGAGCATCAACTTAGAATAAATTGAAATTTGAGAATTGAGGATTGGGAGATGATACCTCTCAACCCTCAGTTCCCGACTTATCAACATTTATTTTTCAATTTTTAATTCTCAATTATCAATTATATATAAAAGTATGGCTTTTAGAAAAGATAACAAGATAAAGAGTAATTTCTCGAAAATCTCTATCGGTTTGGCTTCTCCTGAGGAAATCCTTGAGAATTCGAGTGGTGAAGTTTTAAAGCCTGAAACCATCAACTATCGTACGTATAAGCCAGAGCGCGACGGTTTGTTCTGCGAGCGCATCTTTGGTCCTATCAAGGACTATGAGTGCCATTGCGGTAAGTACAAACGCATCCGTTACAAAGGCATTGTCTGCGACCGTTGCGGTGTGGAAGTGACAGAAAAGAAAGTACGTCGCGAGCGTATGGGACACATCCAGTTGGTTGTGCCGGTAGCTCACATCTGGTATTTCCGTTCACTTCCTAATAAAATCGGTTACTTGTTGGGCTTGCCTACCAAGAAACTCGATGCCATTATCTACTACGAGCGTTATGTGGTTATCCAGCCGGGTGTATTGGAAGGCGAGGTAGCACAGTTCGATTTGCTCGAAGAAGGAGAATACCTGGATCTGTTGGACAAGTTGCCAAGCGACAACCAGTACCTCGAAGATTCAGACCCCAATAAGTTTGTTGCCAAGATGGGTGCGGAAGCTATTTACGACCTGCTGTCACGCATCGACCTCGACTCATTGTCTTACGACCTGCGTAACCGTGCGGGCAGCGATGCTTCGCAACAGCGCAAGAGTGAAGCTTTGAAGCGTCTGCAAGTAGTCGAGTCTTTCCGTGCATCACGCGGACGTAACAAGCCCGAGTGGATGATTGTACGTATCGTGCCGGTTATCCCACCCGAACTCCGTCCGTTGGTACCGTTGGATGGCGGACGTTTCGCCACTTCCGATCTGAACGACCTTTACCGTCGCGTTATCATCCGTAACAACCGCTTGAAGAGATTGATTGAAATCAAGGCTCCCGAAGTGATTTTGCGTAATGAGAAGCGCATGTTGCAGGAGGCTGTCGACTCATTGTTCGATAACTCCCGTAAGTCGAGCGCGGTGAAGACCGATGCCAACCGTCCTTTGAAGTCCCTTTCCGACAGCTTAAAAGGTAAGCAGGGACGTTTCCGTCAGAACCTGCTGGGTAAGCGCGTCGACTATTCCGCACGTTCCGTAATCGTTGTAGGTCCGGAATTGAAGATGGGCGAGTGTGGTATTCCTAAACTCATGGCAGCCGAACTTTACAAGCCGTTTATCATCCGCAAGCTCATCGAGCGCGGTATCGTAAAGACGGTGAAGAGCGCCAAGAAGATTGTAGATCGCAAGGAACCCGTTATCTGGGACATACTGGAACACGTAATGAAAGGACATCCGGTATTGCTGAACCGTGCCCCGACACTTCACCGTCTGGGTATTCAGGCATTCCAGCCTAAGATGATTGAAGGTAAGGCAATCCAGTTGCATCCGTTGGCATGTACGGCATTTAACGCCGACTTCGACGGTGACCAAATGGCCGTTCACTTGCCTTTGAGCAACGAAGCTATTCTGGAAGCGCAGATGCTGATGCTCCAGTCACATAATATCCTGAACCCTGCCAACGGTGCGCCTATCACAGTGCCTGCACAGGATATGGTACTCGGTTTGTACTATATCACCAAGTTGCGTAAGGGAGCTAAGGGTGAAGGCCTTACTTTCTACGGCCCCGAAGAAGCGCTTATTGCCTACAACGAAGGCAAGTGCGATATCCACGCGCCTATCAGCGTTATCGTTAAGGACATTGACGAAAACGGCAATGTAGTGGATAAGATGATGCACGACACTTCGGTAGGCCGTGTTATTGTAAACGAAATCGTACCTGCCAAAGCGGGTTACATCAATACGATTATTTCCAAGAAGTCACTTCGTGACATCATCAGCCACGTAATCAAAGTTTGTGGTGTGGCAGAAGCGGCCGAATTCCTCGACGGAATCAAGAACCTCGGTTATCAGATGGCCTTCAAGGGCGGTCTTTCGTTCAACTTGGGCGATATCATCATTCCCGAAGAGAAGGAAGCGCTGGTACAGAAAGGTTACGAAGAAGTAGAGCAGGTAATCAACAACTATAACATGGGTTTCATCACCAACAATGAGCGTTACAACCAGGTAATCGACATCTGGACACACGTAAACTCCGAGTTGTCAAACATCCTGATGAAAACCATTTCAAGCGACGACCAGGGATTCAATTCCGTATACATGATGTTGGATTCGGGGGCCCGTGGTTCTAAAGAACAGATTCGTCAGCTTTCCGGTATGCGTGGTTTGATGGCGAAGCCTCAGAAGGCAGGTGCCGAAGGCGGTCAGATTATCGAAAATCCGATTCTCTCTAACTTTAAGGAAGGTCTTTCCGTGTTGGAGTACTTTATCTCTACTCACGGTGCCCGTAAGGGGCTTGCCGATACCGCTTTGAAGACGGCCGATGCCGGATACCTGACCCGTCGTCTGGTCGACGTGTCTCACGATGTGATTATCAATGAAGAAGACTGCGGTACGCTCCGCGGACTGGTTTGTACGGCTTTGAAGAACAACGATGAAACAATCGCCACGCTGTACGAACGTATCCTGGGACGTGTATCCGTACATGATATCGTTCACCCTACAACCGGCGAATTGCTTGTTGCAGGCGGTGAGGAAATTACCGAAGCCATTGCGCAGAAGATTGAGGACTCTCCGATTGAGAGCGTTGAAATCCGTTCCGTATTGACTTGTGAATCCAAGAAAGGTGTTTGCGCCAAGTGTTACGGACGTAACCTGGCTACCAGCCGCATGGTTCAGAAGGGTGAAGCTGTCGGCGTAATCGCCGCACAGTCCATCGGTGAGCCGGGTACGCAGTTGACGTTGCGTACGTTCCACGCCGGTGGTACGGCGGCCAACATCGCTGCCAATGCAAGTATCGTTGCCAAAAATCCTTCCCGTCTGGAATTCGAAGAGCTCCGTACAGTAGATATCATTGACGAAGCAGGCGAACCCGCAAAAGTAGTGGTAGGTCGTTTGGCCGAAGTGCGCTTCGTAGATGTCAATACTGGTATCGTGCTTTCCACACACAACGTACCCTACGGTTCTACACTCTACGCAGCCGACGGCGAAGTGGTAGAGAAAGGCAAGTTGATTGCCCGTTGGGACCCGTTCAACGCGGTTATCATTACTGAAGCTACCGGTAAGATTGAGTTTGAAGGCGTTATCGAGAACGTTACCTATAAGGTGGAATCCGATGAATCTACCGGTTTGCGCGAAATCATCATCATCGAGTCTAAGGACAAGACGAAGGTTCCTACCGCGCATATCATGACCGAGGCTGGCGAGCTTATCCGTACTTACAACCTTCCTGTGGGCGGCCACGTGGTAGTAGAAGACGGACAGAAAGTAAAAGCCGGTGAAGTAATCGTGAAGATTCCGCGTGCCGTTGGTAAGGCGGGTGATATCACGGGTGGTCTTCCTCGTGTCACCGAATTGTTCGAGGCCCGTAATCCGTCTAACCCTGCCGTGGTTTCCGAAATCGACGGTGAGGTTACAATGGGTAAAGTGAAACGCGGTAACCGTGAAATCATCGTTACCTCTAAGACCGGAGAAGTCAAGAAGTACCTTGTGCCGCTGTCTAAGCAGATTCTGGTACAGGAGAACGACTACGTGCGTGCCGGTACTCCGTTGTCCGACGGTGCCATTACGCCTGCCGATATCCTTGCCATTAAAGGTCCTACGGCTGTACAGGAATATATCGTGAACGAAGTACAAGACGTTTACCGTCTGCAAGGTGTGAAGATTAACGACAAGCACTTTGAAATCATCGTTCGCCAGATGATGCGTAAGGTTGAAATCGACGAGCCGGGCGATACCCGCTTCCTGGAACAACAGGTAGTGGACAAGCTCGAGTTCATGGAAGAAAACGACCGCATCTGGGGTAAGAAGGTAGTAGTAGACGCCGGAGATTCTCAGAACCTGCAACCGGGACAGATTGTCACTGCCCGCAAGCTGCGTGACGAAAACTCCATGCTGAAACGCCGCGACTTGAAACCCGTTTCGGTACGTGATGCAGTGCCCGCTACTTCTACACAGATTCTTCAGGGTATTACCCGTGCCGCTTTGCAGACTTCGAGCTTCATGTCGGCCGCTTCCTTCCAGGAAACGACGAAGGTGCTCAATGAAGCCGCTATCAACGGTAAGGTAGACCGTTTGGAAGGTATGAAGGAGAATGTTATCTGCGGTCACTTGATTCCTGCCGGTACAGGCCAGCGTGAGTTCGACAAGGTCATTGTCGGCTCAAAAGAAGAGTACGACCGTATGCTTGCCAACAAGAAAACGGTGCTTGACTATGCTGTGGATGATAAAGTAGAAGAGTAATATACTACGCTAATACAATCAGTGATTTTTATAATGAAAAAAGAGAGCCTTGCAAGAGGTTCTCTTTTTTCTTTTATCACATGAAGACAAGAAACTTTTGGATGGATATGGGGAAGATGGAGAGTTTACTTGCAATGCTTCAGCATATACTCCATTGGCGGCACATAGTCTCCGATGGCGGTTATGCTCTTGTTGTGTCCGAAGTAAACGTTCCCTGTTTCACCGTTACGGTGTTTCGCCACCATGATTACACCCAGTCCGCCGGACGGATAGCCGCTCTCCCTGCATCTCTATACTGTAAAACACCACATGCCGTCCAGCGCTTGCAGCGGCTTTTGCCAGATGTAGGGCTATGGCAGTCTTGCCCACCGAGGGACGGGCGGCGATGATGTTCAGGTCGCACGCTTGCCAATCGGACGTCAGGCGGTCTAATCCGGCCAGTCCGGTGGGTATGCCCGTTACGCCGTTCTTGCTGTTTTCGATGCGCTGCTCCGCTTCGGCTATGGTCTCTTCCATAAGCTGCTGCATAGGGCGCAACTGTTGCGTCCAGCTACATTCGTTTTCGATACGGTCTGTCAGCAGGTGCAGGGCGTTCAGTATATCTTCGATGTCGTAGGTAGGGGCCTCGGACTGGGAAGTCAGGCTGTTGATACCTACAATCAGTTCACGCCTCAGGTAGCGGTCTTTGATAAGCTCGGCGTGCAGCTCGATGTGTGCCGAACTCGTCACTTTCGATGATAGACGGACGATGCTGTATGTACCGCCTGCTTCATCCAATTTACCTCGCTTTTGTAAAGCCTCTTTCACCGTCAGTATGTTTATCGGTTCGTTGTTGCGGTGCATGTTTTCAAGCACCGCATACAACGTTTGTTCCTTTTTGCGATAGAACATCTCCGGGCGCAGCGTCTGTGCCACCAGCGGGAAAGCTTTTTTCTCTATCATCAGCGCTCCAAGCACTGCCTCTTCTATCTCCGTTATTTGAAAATTCGTAGTATCCACTCTGTTTTGTTTTTTTATGTTTTTTCCCTGCTATCTCATGTTTCACCCATTATGCTTTGCCTTTCCTCTCGCTTTTGTCAGTACCCGTCTTCCTCGTCCAAAAAACATTTGTCAGCCAGATAGCTTGTCGCCTGTTTGTAATAGCGTATATTGGCCAGCCCTTCGTAGTAGGGTATCTGCTCTATCGCCATGTTGCGTTCTTCGGAGGAGAGGCGCAGCCATTCTCGGCAGGTGCGCCCTATGCTCCGCTTGGGCAAGAGGGTGAGGTCGTGATATGCCTGCCAGAAGCGGTCGAACTGTTCGTTCCGGCAGTCGCTTGCGGCAGACTGTTACGGCAGAAAATCCACTACATGGATGTGGGCAAGGCTATGGTCTATGCTGTACTTTATCAGTTGCAGTTTTTGCAAATTCAGGAAGAATCGGCGAACGCGGGTTTTGCTCCAGCGGAAAAGGCGTGCCCAGGTGTCGAGGCTCTTAATGGAGTCGTCGCACGGGCAGGTTATCGTCCGGCCATAGAGCGTCATGCTGCCTTCGCGGTAGTTGACGTTGGCGATAAGGATGCAGTAGACTTCCGTTTCGCTGGCGGGAGAGAAATGGTGAAAAGGATGGGGAGTGAATGAGCGAATGTGCAAGGCTCCGGTTCTGGATACATCCGCATACCCGGGCAACTGTCGGCAACGTTCGCCGGTCGGTCTTGCTTCCTCTTTGCAGTATCTTTGTTTTACCAAGCCGGCGAAGTGAACATAAAGATAGTATTCATTTAAAATCAAAAAGGAGACAAAAGTATGGCTATTGTATTTAAAAAGGCATTGTGTAAGAATGTGGCGGATAAGTCGGCGGTGGCAAAATATCATCTACAGTTGCTTACTTTAGGGCAGAGCGTAGGCATCGACCGCATGGTTTATCAGATGAAAGAGAACAGTTCACTTTCCAAAGGAGATATCCTCAGTGTGATTGCCAATTTCGTGGAGTGTATGCGTACGAATCTGTATAACGGACATTCGGTAAATATCCGCGACTTTGGAGTGTTCAGCCTTTCGGCGCGTACCGAAGGTGCGGAAGATGGCATGGAGTTTGTAAACTTGCAGACTTATCTGGATTCCCAGAAGGGTAACGGTGGGAATGCCGCCGCCGGTAATGACGGGGAAGAAGAGAATCCGTTGGGATGAACCGTATCTGTGTGGTATGAACGAAAATAATGGAATGAAAGAGTTCAGCGAATTGGTCAGAGAACAGTATGCGTTCCTGGTCGGGCAGTTGGAGAAAGTGCTGCAGGATTATTTCGGGTTGAATACGCGGGTCAAAGAAATGCATACCGAAATATTCTCGTTGAAAACGAAGCTGGTAAAAGAACTGCCCCGCCGGTGCATGCGTGAGAGTTGTGATAAAAGACAACCGGAAAATAGCGTAACGGCAGTATAGAGGTTTCGCCCTTGCAGGTTGACAGGCTTGCAGGGGCGGACTTCTTTATTCTTTCCGGCAGGCGGCTGCTTTTGCATCGAAGTATTTTGTATGTTCTGAACGAAAGAAGTATATTTGCCTCTTAATTATAATAATGTATGAATAATATGGAAAATCAAGAGAATAATAACGGACAGTTGCAGATAGAACTGAAAGAAGAGGTGGCGCAAGGCACTTATGCCAATCTTGCCATCATCACTCACTCCAGCTCGGAGTTTATCATGGATTTTATACGGGTGATGCCGGGGATGCCCAAAGCCGGAGTGCAGTCGCGCATTGTGCTGGCGCCCGAGCACGCCAAACGTCTGCTGCGCACGCTCGAAGACAATATAGGTAAATACGAACGCGCTTTCGGTTCCATCCGTGTGCCGGACGAGCAACCTCTTCCGCCACTGCCCAACATTAAGGGGGAAGCATAAAATCAAAAAAAAACTTGTAGTGCATTGATTATTCAAAACTTATTAGTATCTTTGCAGCCCAAAAGTGTATAGTTTTGAATTAATATAAACAATAATATATAACTAAAAACAATTAAAATGCCTACAATTCAGCAATTAGTAAGAAAAGGACGCGAGGTTTTGGTAGAGAAAAGTAAGTCTCCCGCCTTGGATTCTTGTCCTCAAAGACGTGGCGTTTGCGTGAGAGTGTACACTACCACTCCGAAGAAACCGAATTCAGCTATGCGTAAAGTAGCTCGTGTGCGTTTGACTAACGGTAAAGAGGTGAACTCTTACATTCCGGGAGAAGGTCACAACTTGCAGGAACACTCAATCGTATTGGTACGCGGCGGTCGTGTAAAAGACCTTCCGGGTGTACGTTATCACATCGTTCGTGGTACTTTGGATACCGCAGGCGTTGCCAACCGTACTCAAAGACGTTCCAAATACGGTGCTAAGCGTCCGAAACCGGGACAGGCCGCTCCCGCTAAGAAGAAATAATCAAGCGGCCGAAACTGATAAACAGTAAAATTAAAAGTAATAACTTACGTTTTAGTTTGTTGGAAATGCTAAAGGTTGAGTAAATTCTCCGGAGGGAGAGTTGAAGAAGACAGAAGTAAACAACCAAGAACGAAAAACATTATTCTTTCAGACAAATGAGAAAAGCAAAACCTAAAAAACGTATCATCCTTCCGGATCCCGTTTTTAATGATGTGAAAGTTTCCAAGTTCGTTAACCACTTGATGTACGACGGAAAGAAGAATACCTCTTATGAAATCTTCTACGCCGCTTTGGAAACAGTGAAGAACAAAATGCAGAATGAAGAGAAATCAGCTCTTGAAATCTGGAAAAAAGCTTTGGATAACGTAACTCCTCAAGTGGAAGTGAAGTCTCGCCGTGTAGGTGGCGCTACTTTCCAAGTTCCTACTGAAATTCGTCCCGACCGCAAGGAGTCAATCTCAATGAAGAACCTGATTATCTTTGCACGCAAGCGTGGCGGTAAGTCTATGGCTGACAAACTGGCTGCTGAAATCATGGATGCTTTCAATGAACAAGGCGGTGCTTTCAAACGTAAAGAAGATATGCACAGAATGGCTGAAGCTAACCGTGCATTTGCTCATTTCAGATTCTAATACTATAAGAGACTAACCAATTAGAAGATTAAAAAACTTAAAGTAAGGGAATTAGAAAATGGCAAAGCATGATTTACATTTGACACGTAATATCGGTATCATGGCCCACATCGATGCCGGAAAGACAACGACTTCTGAACGTATTTTGTTTTACACGGGTTTGACCCACAAAATCGGTGAGGTACACGATGGTGCCGCTACAATGGACTGGATGGAGCAAGAGCAGGAACGTGGTATCACTATCACTTCCGCCGCTACTACCACTCGTTGGAAATATGCCGGTGATACTTATAAAATCAACTTGATTGATACCCCGGGACACGTTGACTTTACCGCTGAGGTAGAGCGTTCTTTGCGTATTCTTGACGGCGCTGTTGCTGCTTACTGTGCAGTAGGTGGCGTTGAACCGCAATCCGAAACCGTTTGGCGTCAGGCTGATAAATATAACGTGCCGCGTATCGCATACGTTAATAAAATGGACCGTTCGGGTGCCGACTTCTTCGAAGTTGTTCGCCAGATGAAGGACGTTTTGGGTGCTAATCCTTGTCCTATCGTTGTGCCTATCGGTGCTGAAGAGTCTTTCAAAGGTCTGGTAGACCTTATCAAGATGAAAGCTATCTACTGGCATGATGAAACGATGGGTGCTGATTATACGGTAGAGGAAATCCCGGCCAACCTGATAGACGAAGCTAACGAATGGAGAGATAAAATGCTCGAAAAAGTAGCTGAGTTTGACGATGCTTTGATGGAGAAATATTTCGATGATCCTTCTACTATCACAGAAGAAGAAGTGTTGAGAGCTCTCCGTAACGCTACGGTACAAATGGCTGTTGTTCCTATGTTGTGCGGTTCTTCATTTAAAAACAAGGGTGTACAGACTTTGCTTGACTACGTTTGCGCATTCTTGCCTTCTCCGCTGGATACAGAAAACGTTGTCGGTACAAATCCCGAAACCGGTGCTGAAGAAGACCGTAAGCCGAGCGAAGACGAAAAGACTTCTGCCTTGGCGTTCAAGATTGCGACCGACCCGTATGTAGGCCGTTTGACTTTCTTCCGCGTTTACTCAGGTAAGATTGAAGCCGGTTCTTATATTTACAACTCTCGCTCTGGCAAGAAGGAACGTGTTTCCCGTCTGTTCCAGATGCACTCAAATAAGCAGAATCCTGTTGACGTGATTGGTGCCGGTGATATTGGTGCAGGTGTAGGTTTTAAGGATATTCATACAGGTGATACGCTGTGCGACGAAACTGCGCCGATCGTATTGGAGTCTATGGACTTCCCCGAACCGGTAATCGGTATCGCAGTCGAACCTAAGACTCAGAAGGATATGGATAAGCTGTCTAACGGTTTGGCTAAATTGGCCGAAGAAGACCCGACGTTTACAGTCAAGACTGATGAGCAGACAGGCCAGACGGTTATCTCCGGTATGGGTGAGCTCCACTTGGATATCATCATCGACCGTCTGAAACGTGAGTTCAAGGTTGAATGTAATCAGGGTAAACCTCAGGTTAACTATAAGGAAGCTATCACGAAGACTGTTAACTTGCGCGAAGTTTACAAGAAGCAGTCGGGTGGTCGCGGTAAGTTTGCGGATATCATCGTGAATATCGGCCCTGTTGATGAGGACTTTACTCAAGGTGGTTTGCAGTTTGTTGACGAAGTGAAGGGCGGTAATATTCCTAAGGAATTCATCCCGTCTGTACAGAAGGGTTTCACAACTGCAATGAAGAACGGTGTGTTGGCCGGCTATCCGCTGGATTCGCTGAAAGTGACTTTGGTCGACGGTTCTTTCCACCCGGTTGACTCTGACCAGTTGTCATTTGAAATCTGTGCTATTCAGGCATACAAGAACGCTTGCGCTAAGGCCGGTCCAGTATTGATGGAGCCTATCATGAAGCTGGAAGTTGTTACTCCGGAAGAAAACATGGGGGATGTTATCGGTGACTTGAATAAGCGTCGCGGTCAGGTAGAAGGTATGGAATCAAGTCGTTCGGGTGCCCGTATCGTGAAGGCGATGGTTCCGCTGGCAGAAATGTTCGGTTACGTGACTGCGTTGCGTACTATCACTTCTGGTCGTGCAACTTCTTCAATGGTATATTCTCACCATGCTCAGGTTTCTAACTCTATTGCCAAGGCAGTATTGGAAGAAGTAAAAGGTCGTACAGACTTAATCTAAAAAAATAACTAAAGTCCGTAGGTTAGCGAATGACTCTTAACCTACGGAACTTTATCTTATATAATAACACTATTAATAATTAAGACAGTAATGAGTCAAAAAATTAGAATCAAACTGAAATCTTACGACCACAACT